>OLQH01000386.1_pt1 | contig 50034 bp, 42 predicted proteins | sample 1672671 | NCBI WGS metagenome assembly OLQH01 (sample SAMEA3136712, study PRJEB25190) | human gut metagenome
TCGCACTAATGAAGACTGACACCAGCAATCCCCCGGCGATCCCCGCCGGAACCCCTGCGCAGTAGATAAGAAAGAGTTCGGATAAAATCATTCTCTGGAGCTGCCTCCGCTTCATTCCCACTGCCCTTAAAATGCCATACTGTTTTTCTCTGGTTATAGTTGCAATGCGGTAAATCCCATAGAATACTACCATACAGATCACGAGAATTACACCGATCACCTTAACATCCGTCCAGTATAAATCCCGGAAATCTTCCCTCGCAGGACAGGTTCGTATCTGACTGCTTTGTATCCCCAGCTCTGTGCGCAGCTCTTTTATCCTGGAAGTATAACTCACCCCCTCCTTAAACTGCAGATACACAAGGTAAGAGTCTTCCGTTTGCTTATCCAGAGGGGTATACAGTTGGATCACTCCATATTTTTTATTACCCAGCATATCGGACAAAATGCCAACCAGTGTAACCTTCTTCGGCTCCCCGGTTTCCGGGTCTGTGATAGTAAAGCTCTGGTTGACCGAGGGTTCTATCCCCAGATTTAAAAGAGCCCATTTCTCTGCGGCTACTTCCCCTTCCTGTGTGGGCAGTCTGCCCTCTATGGTCTTTGCCATCATGGTAACCAGCGTATCATCCCCCTTGACGAGAAACATGGTCTGATGGTTGCGCTGAAACGTATAGCGCCCTCCCTGCTCCACTGCCAGCCGCTGAATACTCCTGTCCTCTTTCAACTGCTGAACTTGCTGTTCTGACAGGTCCTCTATATAACAATCTGAGGGGGTAAACTGCGCCTTTGCCTGTATGTTAGCAATTCTGTGATTGGTATGCAGCAAAACCAGCATGGCAGTCAGGAGTGTAAAGGTCAGGGCAAAACTTAGAAAGATAGCCAGGGTGTTTTTCTTATAACTTTTTATAAATTGCAGGTGCAGTCTGCTGTCAGTTTCTCTGCCTTTCATTCTCCCACCTGCCTTTTCACAAGCTTTCCGTCCTCAATCCGCAGGATCCGATCCGCAAGCTGTGCAATTTCCTCATTGTGGGTAATCATCAGGATAGTCTGCCTGTACCTGGCGCTTGTTATTTTAAGCAGCCCCAGTACATCCTGACTTGTTTTTGAATCCAGATTCCCCGTAGGCTCGTCAGCCAGCACAATGGCGGGTTTGGCCGCCAGAGCCCTGGCAATGGCAACTCTCTGCTGCTGGCCCCCGGACAGCTGGCCGGGAATGCTTTTTCTTTTTTCCCGAAGTCCCAGAATCCCCGTGATCTCCAGTACGTACTCCTCGTCCACCCGCTTTCCGTCCAGTTTCAGAGGTAATATAATATTTTCCCATACATTTAACATAGGGATTAAATTGTACTGCTGAAAAATGAAGCCAATCTTCCTGCGCCGGAAGACGGTAAGCTCATCATCCGACAGCTCCTGAAGTTTTCTGCCGTCAACCACCACTTCTCCCCCGGTAGGAATATCCAGGCCCCCAACCATATTTAAAAAGGTAGATTTTCCGCTTCCCGAAGATCCTACGATCGCGGCAAACTCTCCTTTTTCTATGGTCAGATCAATGCCGTCCAGGGCACGAACCTGAGCCTCCCCTTTTCCATATACCTTTGTCAGCCCTTTTACTTCCAATATATTCATGTTTTCGTTCTCCTCCGCAAATGAAAATAGTCTGTATCTTATATACAGACTATACCATGCCAATATCTCAAACCTGTTTCCGGAATGTCTCACTTCTGAGATATTTCTTCTTTCAGCAGAAAAAGAGAGAACACACTGCCCTTACCCTCCCTGGAAGCAAGTTTTATATATCCACTCTGGGCCTTCATCACTTCCCTGGCAAGATACAGCCCGATCCCCAGTCCGGGCTCCCCGCTCACCCCGGGGGATCGGTAAAACCTGGAGAAAACGCTGGCCTGTTCCTCTTCCGGGATCCCAATCCCCTGATCTGCCACACGGATACATACAAAAAAGGAATAAGCCTCTGCAGAGACAACAATCTCACCTCCGCAGGGCGTGTACTTTATGGCATTGTCAACCACATTTGCCGCTGCTTCTATGGTCCATTTCAAATCGAACACAGCGGTTTCCTCTGTGGGTTCCACGGTTAGCCGTACCCCCTTCTGCTCTGCCTTCGGCATAAACTGCTGCTGTACGGCCCATAACACGGGCTGAATCCTCTGTTTTTGCATACATACTTTAATAATCCCCGTCTCCAGGCGGGACAGTTTTACCAAAGATTCCACCAGGAATTCCAGTGTTTTAGCCTGCTCCCGGATCGCCTCCGTCCAGCCCGCCGCCTCCGGGCTCCCGTCCGATTTCTGCCGTGCCAGCCATTCTTCCAGTAATTGTGCGTACAGTACTATATTTGAGATGGGAGTTACCGATTGATGGGAAATATCAGAAATCTGCAGCTGGATCTGCTCTTTCTCCCTGGAAAGCTTCTGGTATGCCATCTCATTGTCACAGAGGTACCGCCACATGGTGTTTTCTATGGCCGATATCCCCGTCTCATCCAAATGCTTATCCTGGAATCTGCCGTCTATGGCATCATCCAGCATCTTCTGTATCCGTCGGATGACTCTTTTCTCCCGCGCCCTAAAGAATATCACTACAGAAATACAGGCGCCAAACAAAACGAATGCCGCACTTACAGATACAAGTATCAGAACCTCTGCCTTCATTTTTGCTTCCTCTGCTTTCTGTACTTTATTGTTTTGCCCAGATATACCCTATGCCGTACACGGTTTTGATACATTCCGGTGCGCTGGGGGAATCCCCCAGCTTATTGCGCAGGCGGTTGACCGCAACCGTAAGGGCATGTTCATCCACAAACTCGGTTTCCCCCTGCCAGACGCTGTCAATCAGCCGGCTCCGGCTCACATTTTTTCCCTTATGCTCCACCAGACACCGGAGCAGCCGCTGTTCTGTTTTGCTCAGGTCGATCCCGCGGCTGCCCTTCATAAATTCCATTTTCTCAAAGTCAAAGCAATACTCCCCGCATTTGAATACAGCACGCGTGTCTTTTCCTTCCCGCAGCTGCACTCCCACCCTGGCACGCAGGACCATGAGACTGAAGGGTTTTGTTATGTAATCATTTGCCCCGGATTCCAGTCCTGTCACGATATCCATTTCCATATTATTTGCTGTAAGCAATATAATAGGCGTCCTGTCAAAACGGCGGATCTCCGCCATTAAATCAATCCCGCTGCCGTCCGGCAGATTCACATCCAGAAGGATCAAGTCGGGACGCTGTTCCTTCCAAATCTCCCTTGCCTGCTGCAGGGTAAAGGCCTGCACGCAGCAATATTCACCCCGCAATGCAATATTTATCCCTTTATTAAGATTTTCATCATCTTCCACAATCAGAACCTGTTTCATATAACGCCTCTCACCTCAGCCTCACTTTTTTAACACATATTACTATCCGTATACATATACCCTATCATAAAAGAAGCTATTCTGCAAAACCATCCTTTTCCATTTATCTATTCTCTGCTGTTATGTTTCCTTATTCCGCCGTCCGGGAAGAGCCCATGAACCAGAAATAGCGCCTTATGTATTCTTTCTATACATAAGGCGCCGCAAAAATTTTCAAGAGACATTCTGACTCTAATCAACAACAAGATGCAAAGGATACCTCTCTTCTGCCTCCAGGCAGTATACAGGATACGGAAGCTCCTCTCCCATCTTCCGGCAGCTCTCCACAGTGCTTTTTATCCAGCCCTCCATATCCTCACCGGGAGAGGGAAAATGCACCACAAATATCTGATCCGGCCGGCAAAACTGAAGCAGGCACTTTCTCGCCCCGGGCAGCCCCAGGGCGGGAAATGGGGCAATCAGAACACTCAGTTTCCTGCAGTACTCCCGCAAATGGCCGTACAGCCTGTGATCGGGCTTTGCATCCCCCGAAACAAACAGTTCCTGCCCCTGATACTGAAGCAGTACGCTGTAATGGCGTACGTCCCGGTAGACGTTGCCCATATGTTCTGTGGACAGCAGATATAGAGTCAGTGCACCGTATCTGCCCATAAAGTCCTGGTCAGACAGTCTTTCCTTTCTCAGAAAGCGGGAGGAACTAACGCCGGCTTCTGCCAGTATGGAAAGGATATCATCCCCCGCCAAAACCAAGGCAGAGCTGTGGGTTTTCAGATAAGCAGAAACCTTTTGGGGATGGAAATGGTCCCTATGGCTATGGGTAACCACAAGAAGTCCTATCTCAGGACAGCCGGCATCACAGAGAAGCTTTTGTTCCAGTGTCTCCGGCAGTGGCTGATAGGGCTTGATCTCCCGACCGGTAAATACATCAATTCCAACCCACTGCCCTCCAAGTTTTAATATAACTCCTGCATTTCCAACGTGAAATAAATAATCCATTATCGACCTCTCTTTTGCCTTCCCCATCCGCAGTTACCTTTTTAGTTCTCTGCAGATGAAAGCCATGACACCACTTCCCTGATCCGTTCCCTCTGCTGCCCTGAACTGCCGGCGCAGAGGATATCTTCCTCCGTCACATCACCCATATCAAGCCTTTTCCCTGTGGCCAAACGCTCAAACGCCTGGGGCAGACCGGTATCCAGGCAGTCGGAAAACATCTTAATCTCCTGAATGCGAAGGCCGGATCCCTTCATCCACAGATCTGCTCCCCCCCACGCAAAACGTCTGGTGCATCTTATCCCGCACTCCGGTGACTTTCCGTATCTCCATTCCCAGGCGGCGTACCATTCCTTTGTGCGGTTGATTTCTGATAACGGAAATTCCTGATCCCTTAATTTTTGAGCGCTCCCATATTCTTTGCAGAAGCTTTCTATTAATGTACCTTTCAATCCCTCAACGGTAAGCTCCGGGAGGATATCTCTCAGGTTGCATACCCGGGAGCGCACAGACGAAACCCCTTTTGCCCTGAGCTTTTGAGGGGATGGGGTCAGATAACGCTCCATGTTTTGCAAGTTCACATTCACCATTAAAGTACCGTGATGTACTCTGCAGCCACCGGTATTGGAAAATGCATTTCCCGAGAATTTGCATCCATTTTCCGCCAGCAAATCATTTCTTCCCGAAAATTCAGTGCACAGGCCGTAGGTTTTTATGGCGTCCGTCACCACCTTCATCTGCCGTTCCAAATCATAGACCTCTGGATCTGCCAAAAATGTAAAGCACAGATTCCCCAGATCCTGGTATACGGCGCCTCCTCCTGTTGTTCTTCTGGCCAGAAACCCTCCTTCTTCCTCCAGCAGCTTTGCCCTGCACTCCAGAAGTGCATTCTGGTTCTTGCCGATTACTACTGTTTTGTCATTCTGCCAAAGGTAGAGGATCACATCATTTTTCTGTATTCTGGTGCCCAGATACGTTTCCACGGCCAGATTGTACCACGGATTACAGGATTCTGTCTGATAATAGTAATGTCCCACACGCTCACTCCCTTCTGCAGCCGGACGGGCTATGAGAACCCCATGCCTTTAATAAACGGCATCCTGGAGTTTTCTCAGTTCATAGATGTAAGAGTTCTCATCCATAGCAAGCATGTCATAGGTGAGCACCTCACCCTTCTTTATATCTTTTTTTGCCACTGTATTCTTGTTGATCAGCCCGATGGGTACTGCATTCATCCTCTTGGCTGTATCGTATTCTTCAATCATACCATACACGGTGTATCCCCCGATGTAATCCAGGGGCTCTCCGGCCTTGAGATCCCGTTTTGCCAGGGTGATGACCTCACACACCGGTTTCCCCAGAGGCGCAATGGTAGCCATCTTGTCGATAGACGCCATAGCCACTGAAAGCGGCGTCTCAAGACTGCATAGATGGAAGGGACGAAACAATGTGTAATTGGGGCCGTCTCCCATTCTTAAATACCGCATTTCCCCGTTTACCTCGCTGTTCCCGTGGGCTATAATGGCAAACACGCCTGGTGCAACGCCATTTACATATTCCACCACCCCGTAGCGGTCCAGGATCCCGCCCTCTTCTTTTGACAAGAAGGTGCCGGCAAGGCCGTCTACGTCTGTGGATGGACCATGGGCGCCCCGGATATCGCAGGTCATACCTGTAGAGTTCGCCATGGCCGTCATCTCCACCATTGTCTTTGTTCCGTCTTTAAAGGAACAGAGCATCTTAGGGGCAAGCCCCAGGCTCTTTGCCTCCTTTGCAACGGTATCCGGCGTTGACTCCCTGTTTATCTTATGATTCTGTCCTTTTCCGATTACACGCACCTGGAAGCCCATTGCCTTTGCAAAATCATAATACTCTTTTACGGCGCCGGGCTCATCTCCTGCGGATCCAGTATACACGACACCCTTTTTGTCCGCAAGGATTTTCAGGTAGGATCCAATAGTAACGTCTGTCTCCACATTCAGCATTACGATATTTTTTCCATTCTCTATAGCCTCCACCGCCAGCCGTGCACCCACCTCCGGGACGCCGGTGGCATCTACCACCGTTGAAATCCCTTCCGCCTGTGCAACCAGCTTAAAGTCCTCCGTCACAACAAACTTGCCGTTTTTTAATGCCTCGTTTGCTTCCTTCAGATCATTGGTAACAATAAACTGTTCTCTGGTTAATCCTGCATTTTCATAGGCTGATACGGCATTCTCTAACCGGATATCCGAAATAATCGCAGGCCTCATGCCGGGCATGCATGCCATCTGGTTGATCATTCCCCTTCCCTGGTTTCCTGCTCCCACTACGCCTGCATATACGGGATTCCCCTCTTCCTCCAGCTTCAATAACTTGTAATTCAGTCCAAACATATTACTTTTTCTCCTCTCTCTATCTGATTACCACCATTTAATCTGATCCGTTATGCGGGTACGCAGCTGAATAAATGCAGGATCCGTAAAGTCCCGGGGTCTCGGAAGATCCACTTCTATCTCCTCCTTAATCGTCGCCGGTTTATTGGTCAGAATCAGCACTTTTTCTGCCAGATACACAGCCTCTTCTATGTTGTGGGTAATAAATACAACTGTGCTTCCCGTTTCTTTCCAGAGCCGGATCACCTCATCCTCCAGATAATACCGGAGTTTTATATCCATCTGCCCGTAGGGCTCGTCCATAAGCAGCAAGTCCGGATTCATGACAAATGCCCGGCCTATGATAATGCGCTGCTCTGAACTCACCGACAGCTGGGAGGGGTATGCGTTTCTGAATTTGGTCAGTCCCAGCAGCTCCAGCATATTATCTACCCTCCGCTTAATTTCTTCCGGGGGCAGTTTCTTTATTTTCAGGCCAAAGGCCAGATTCTCTTCTACCGTCAGCCACTGAAATGCCGACGGCTCCTGAAATACAAAGGCCAGATTATGTTTTTTCGGATCCGCCGGTTCTCCGTCTATCAGGAGTTCTCCTGCCGTGGGCTCTATCAGCTTTGTCAGCAGATTCAGAAATGTTGTTTTGCCGCACCCGGTTGGCCCTACGACACAGACAAATTCCCCTTTTCTAATGTTAAAAGAAATATCATTGAGCACCAGGAGATCATCAAATTTTTTTGTCAGGTTTTTTACTTCCACCTTAACTTCACGGTTATTGCCCATCTCTAACACCTCTCGTCCTTCCATAGTTAAAGAGCCAGATCCGTATTCGCCGCAATCACCTGCCTGATATGCAGAAAATTGGGGTCTACGTTATTTCTGGGCCGGGGTAAATCTATCTCATATATTTCTTTTACGTGGGCAGGGCACTCGCTGAATAAGACGATGCGGTCTCCCAGATACGCCGCTTCTTCAATATTATTTGTCACAAAGATAATGGTACGCTTTTCCTGTTCCCAGATTCTTATAAGTTCGTCTTCCATGGCATACCTGGTCTGGGCGTCCAACGCCCCAAAAGGTTCGTCCATCAGCAGGATCTCCGGGTTATTGGTGTAGGCGCGGGCGATTCCCACCCGCTGCTTCATACCTCCGGAGAGCTGGCTGGGGTAAGAATTCTCGAATCCCGACAGACCTACCAGATCAATATATTTCTTCGCCCGCTCCCGCCTGGTCTTTTTGTCCTCCCCGGCCATTTTAGGACCCAGCTCCACATTCTGCATCACTGTCTTCCAGGGCATGAGTCCTGTTTTCTGAAACACCATCCCCACGGCGCCGTGGGAACCCCGGACTTCTTTTTCATCCAGATAAAAACTGCCCGACGAGGGAGTCTCCAGCCCCGCTATCATATTCAGAAGTACCGTTTTGCCGCAGTGGCCGGGCCCCAGAAGTACTAGGAATTCCCTGTCCTGAACCTCCAGGGTCACCTCATGTACCGCCTCGAATTCGCCCTCCGGGGTATGGTATATCTTTGTCAGTTTGTCTAACCTTAACCTTATTTTTTTCTCAGCCATGGACAAATCATCCTTTCCACAAATGAAATAAATACTGCAAGCAGGGCACCTACAATGCCGATAGCGATCATTGCCACAAGGACCAGGGCAGTATCACCGCTGTCCATGCCCCTGGTAATCAGAAAGCCTACGCCTGATTTTGCCCCCAGCATCTCCGCTGCCAGTACAACCATCCATCCGGTACTGATAGAAGTCTTAATTCCCGCCAGAATGGTGGGCAGCGCCGATGGCACTGCAATTTCAAACAAAAGCTGCCTGGAATTGGCGTGAAATACTGTTCCCACATCCAGGTAGAGCTGTTCCACGCGCTCCATTCCTGACTGTGTATTTACAATGACCGGAACGATGGAACCAATTACTACAATTAATATTTTGGGTGTCTCGCCAATCCCAAACCATATAGTTATAAGAGGGATCCACGCCAGAGGGGGAATGGGACGCAGCATATTAAAGATGGAGCCAAAAACTGACTTGCCGGTCCTGCTCCAGCCGATTAGAATCCCGAATAAGATACCCGCTGACCAGGAAATTAATAAGGCGGTCATAACTCTGCGCAGGCTGGCCAGGATATGCCCGAAAAAGCTGAGTCTCATAATGGGCTTGTCAAAGGTATCCGCAAACCTGGACCAGGTCTCTGCCGGTGTGGGGATCAGATCCGGCCGATTCCCGGAAACGCCCATCCACAGGGCCAAAAGGCATGCAATGGAGACAGCCGGCAGAACAGCATACAGAATTTCTAAAAACAGATTTCTTTGCTTCATCGTGTTCTACCTCCCCATTTCACAATTTTCTTCTCCGCGAGTTCCAGCAGCGCTGTCATAATTGCCCCGATGATGCCAATCACAAGCATGCCCAGAACGATAATGTCCGGTCTGGCAAAGGCGCGCCCCATAAGGATCATGTAACCCAGTCCCGCACTGGAGGCAAGCATCTCGGCCGCCACCAGTGTAGACCATGAATTCCCCAGGGCTACCCGGATCCCGGCAAAGGTAATGGGAAGTGAGGAAGGAATTCCTACCTTTATAAAAATAGTAAAGTTGGAGGCTCCAAATGTTTTCGCCACATTGATGAGCACAGGACTGGTCTGCTTAATTCCCGTATAGGAATTAATCACACAGGGAATAAATGCTGAGAAAAATATAATAAACGCCTGTGCCTTCAGTCCGATTCCCAGCCACAGGATCGTTAAGGGGATCCAGGATATAGGGGGAATGGGACGTATGATTTCAAACAGAGGGGTGACAAAGCGATCCACCCACCTATACCACCCCATGAGCCAGCCCAGGGGAATACCCAGAATCAATGCGGTAAAAAGCCCCAAAAGAGACACCCGCAAACTGGAAAACACATTGACCTGGAGCGTATTGCCGTCCGGCGCTGTCTCCGCAATTTTTACAAAAAACAGCTTTATAATGTCTGTGGGCGCCGCCAGATACTTTGAATTGATAATGCCGCTTACTACCAGCAGCTGCCAGATGACAAAAAAACCGGCAATTCCCAGCACTGACAGCAAAGCGTACTTTGTACTGCCCACCGCGAATTTATTTTTCTTTGTTTTTTTATTCATTCTCATTTCCTCTATGATTATGGGTTAATAATTCCATCTTCCGGCCTCTGTCATTTCCTTGTGAACCTCTTGGGCAATGCTTGGATCAAACATATTGTTATCCAGCACGAATTCCCGGTCTTTCTCTGTATACTTTCCGGTGTCAATAAAAAAGTCCAGGGTAACCAGCAAATCGGACTCCGCTTTGGTAACTGCCCGCTTTGTGTAAGGCGCATACTCTACGGTAGTGTCCAGCTGCTCCATTACATCCTCCAGCGTCGGGCTGTTTCTTCTTTCGCAGATATATTTTGAGGTTTCCTCGTCACATGCTATCCCTTCAATCTCACAGGTTTCCAGATAGTACGCTTCTGCCTCTTCCATATTGTCAGCAATCCACTCGCTGGCTCTGTAATACACTTCATAAAACTTTTTAACAGCATCCCTTTTATTTTCCAGGGCATCTGCCGTTGCGCAGATACCGCATTCGATTAAATCACCTGTAATATCCAGACCGCTGACCTTTTTATATCCTGCCTTTTCTGCTTCCAGGGCCACAGAAAGGGACAGGCACACACCATCCCCCTCACCTGCCTTAAAGGCGGTGAAACCTGTGCTGTTATCCATATTTACCATTGTGATATCCTTATCTGTCAGACCCAGAAGGGACAGGGTGGAATTCAGCACAATATTTGTGGTGGTGCCCACAGGCAGAAGCCATTCCGTTCCCGCCCATTCTTCTGCAGTGCCGTATAACTCCTCTGCCCCCTCTACCTTCCCTTTTCCGGCTTTATAGATAGGAGAGTCTTCCCGGGTATACAGATTCAGAACCGCGTCATATTCACAGTTGCCGATGCAGTAAACATCATATCCCAGCATGCCCACCAAAACTCCGGGGCTGCCTGTGGTAGCGATATCCCAGCTCTCGTTGGCCTCCATCATAGCAGGACCGCTGGTAAAAGAGGAATACTCCAGGTCAATATTCAGTTCATCAAACCAGCCCTTTTCATCTGCAATATAAATTGGGAGAGAGTGCATAACCCCGGAGAAGTATGCAATATCCAGCGTCTGCCTTTCCTCCAGGGGCTGTATATCCCAGGTTGTTTTGGAGTCCTTCCCTGCCGTTGTTTTCGTCTCCTCCTTGGAGGAAGACCCCTCACCGCATCCTGCCATACCTCCCATCGCCAATGACATTACCAATGTAAACGCCAGCACCTTTTTCATAGTTTTTTCTCCTTTCTATGTTTGCTTTTTTCAGTAGTTTACATATATTGCACAAAATTATAGACACAAATTAGTATAATTATCAGCATGACTGCAATAAAAAGCTTATTCACTATATGTGAATTAATTCTGCTGTTCAGCCTTCTTCCCGCTGCTCCCCCTAAAATTCCAAATATCACCATCCCCAGCAGAAGTGCCGGACGGACAGCCGGCAGATTCCCTTTCACTGCTGTGAAGATCACGCTGCTGGCCTGGGATATGAGTATAATATATAAGGAATTCTGAACAGCCACTTTCGTCTCCATGGAGAAGCAAAAGTAAAGAAGGACCAAATTGATGGGGCCCCCTCCTATCCCTAAAAAGGAGGACATAATCCCAAGTATAATTCCTATACATGCACAGATACTCTTGCCGGTGATCTGCTTTGTGTGAATCTTATGTTTCTGCAGTGTATAACACAGTGTCCCTATGGTAAGGACAAACAGGGCCGCGGACTGAACAGCGCCGATCCGACCCGAATCAGAAAACCAGCGGTTCAGTACTTCGAAGAGGCATTTTCCCAGACAGCCTCCTGCGGCTGCCCCTATCCCCAGAAACGTGCTGACTTTATAGTCAATACGGGAGTCTCCCTTCACATGGACGCTCACTACGGAATAGCATGTCATGGACAGTACGGTACACCCTGATAAAAAGCTGACCGTGCCCGCGTCCATGAGCTGAAAAGAATCCAGCACGGGTTTTATAATTACTCCGCCTCCGATGCCGCAGACAGATCCAAGGACGGAAGCCAGAAAACTGATTAGATAAATTATGAGCAGCGATGAATCATACATTTTGCAGATCATCATCTTTCATACACAGATGGACAGCTCCCAGCTTAAACGTCTTGGGAAGTGCCAGTATCTTCGGATCTTCCCCCACATACTTCTTTTTCGCATCTGCCAGAGCTTCCTCAAAGGTTGCTCTTGTCTTAAGTCCCATGCCTCTGGCAATTCCCGGTTCCTGGGCTCCTACAATATAGATTGCCGAGGTATTTTCCTCTGCGATATGCCCGCAGCTCATCATGCTGAATCCATGGAAGGGATGGAACGCATTGGCAAAACGGTACTTCCGGATATACTCTTCCTTTGTGGCAAAGTACTCTCCATAGCGGTTCATGTCCGGCAGAATATTCATATAGTCATGCTGAAACATCTCATATAATTCCCTTAGATACGGCCACCTTTCATCGTGGAAGTAGCCGTTGCAGACAGAGGAACAGATAATTACACACCGGTCGCTCATAATACGTTTATGCCGGATTACCTGGGCAGACAATGCCTGCATCATCTGAATGGGATTGGTGCCCATACCGTTTCCGTAGTGGAAGTCCTGGGGCATACCGAAGACCAGAACATCATATTTCTGCTCGGCAAAGGGTACATAGGTTCTGATATTTGCCGTCTTCCAGCTTTGCCTCTGCATCTCGGCAGCGTAGCCGGAATTAATCTCTATCTGCCTGGAATAGGTGTCCAATACCGCGTCACAGCAGAAAAATGGATGTCCCATCTTTTCCTCCATATGCCTGCCAATCTCGTCAAATTTCGTCCGCATCAGGGAATGTCCGGAGACCGGCGTAAAGTCCGGACGGTGCATTACCTGGGGTACATGGTGGGACGCAATACTTTTCCAGTGGGTAATGCCTGTGGAGCAGTGCTTATACCCCCCTGAATATCCCCCGTAGGGATTTCCCTGGGTATGACCGATAAGGATAGGGATATCACACTCGTATACATACCGGTTCATAATAACCGGATCCCCCCGACTGGTAGTCCCCAGATCCACCAGGTGTTCATAGTCCTCCGAATCGTGACTGGTAATCTGATTGGTATGATAGAATTCATCAAACAGCTCTTTCCCAAGGATCTGTTTCATCTCCGGCACCGTAGTTCTGGGGTGCAGTCCGTTGGAAAACAGAAGAAGAATGTCTTTCTTTTCAACCCCTGCAGCATATAGCTCTTCCAGCATTACCTTAATGGCAACTTTTCTGTGGGAAGTGGCCTGGCAGCCGCCTTTCACAATATCGGGTATTACAAAAACAACCTTGCTCCCTTTATGGGCCAGCTTCCCAAGAGGCTCCATTCCAATGGGGCTGCGCACAGACTCCCTTGTGCGTTCATAAATTTCAGCTTCCGGAATGTGGGGGGGATCAGGAACGGTCTCCCCTGGAATAAATACATCTGCTGTATCCGGCAGATCGGCTGTCATCGTGCCATGCCCATACTCAAACTCAACGTTCATTCGCCCTCTCCTCCCTGTTCTCCTAAATATAAGTGTACAATTTCCAGGTATTCCTCCGGATAGAACCCAATATTTTCTGAAAAATGGGTCAGGGCAATCAATCCCCCGTCAATCTCCTCAATAGATGCCAGCATCTTTGCGTTGTCTGCCTTTAGGCCTCCGCCGTATACCACATCCATGCCGCCCGTTTTTTCTTTGATGAATCGTGCAATCTCCGTTATGTATTCTTTACCGGCCGGAGTCTTCCCGGGGCCGATAGACCATATGGGTTCATATCCGATGACAACTCCCTCTTTGTCCACGCCCTTCAACCCTGTCTCCAGCTGTTCTCCCAGCACCTCTTTCCACCGTTCCTGCTCCTTTGCCGATTCACCGATGCAGTACAAAACCTTTAAGCCCGCTGCCTGGGCACACAAAATTTCTTCGTTCAGCAGACCGTTTACCGCTATGGGATCCCATATCCCGGCCTTTTTCAGCACCCCCTTTTTGTCATTTCGTTCCTCACAGTGTCCGATTAAAGTGGCGCCGCATCCCATAGCCTTCACTACTGATGCAGTACGGTTAGTAGTAAATGCACCAAAATTCCCTCCTACGGCGGCATCCTCTCTGTAGACGCCCTGGCTTCCTATCATTACCGGGCTGTCCTTTTCCAGAGCCTCCACTGCATTCATAAGATGTGCCTCCGGAAAGAAATGGATAAACTCTACCTCCTCCTTTCTGTATTTTTTAAGTCCTTCCTGGGTGTTTTTTATAATATAAGAAGCCCATTCCGGCAGCTCTGCAAGACTGTTAACACCCCCGTATTCCTTAGTAATGTCGAATCTTTTCAGGTTCAAAAAAATATGCTTCATGCTCTACCCCCTTGTCTTTTTGTTGCCCGTATGTATGGCGCGGTTCTGCGCCGCCAAAGCTGCCTCCCGCACACATTCACTCAGCGTTGGATGGGCATGAATGGTGTCAATAAGCTCATCTGCAGTAGCTTCCAGTTTTATGGCCAGGGCTGCCTCGGCGATCAGCTCCGTTGCCTGCGCCCCGTAGATGTGTACTCCCAGCAGCTCTCCGTATAGCTCCCCCGTCAGTACTTTTACCATCCCGGTGTCCTGCCGGTAAATTAAAGCTCTGCCGTTGGCTGCCATGGGAAATACTCCGGCCCGGTAAGATATGTCTTTTTCCCGCAGCTGCTCCTCCGTAAATCCCACACCCGCCAGTTCAGGAAAAGAGTACACTCCCCCCGGACATATACTTCCGTCAAAGCTGCGGGACCCTCCCATACAGTTTTCAGCCGCGATCATGCCCTGTTCTGACGCCGCGTGGGCAAGCATCAGCTGTCCGTTGCAGTCTCCCACGGCATAGATATGCTTTGCGCTGGTTCTCATAAAGGAGTCTGTCAGGATCCTTCTTTCAGCCCTGACACCTGCTTTCTCCAGATTCAGCCCTTCCAGGCTGGCCTTTCTTCCTATGCACAAGAGTATCTTTTCCGCTTCCAGGGTTATCTGTGTATTCTCCTGTTCCACACAGCAGGCGGCCATGTCACCTTTTTTCTCAAACTTGCAGACTTTTGCTCCAGTCATAATGCGCATGCCCCTGTGTTCCATGTCTGCCTTCAGCTTTTCCGACAATGTCCTGTCCATGTTAGGCAAAATATTCCCTGCCATTTCCACAATTGTAATTTTGGTGCCGAACTCGTGATATGCGGTTGCCAGTTCAACACCGATCACACCGCCCCCTACTATGAGCATACTGTCGGGTACCTTTTCCAGAGAGAGGGCCGCCGTACTGTCAATGCAGATGTCTCCCCCGGCTCCCGGGATGGGCGGCACCAGAGGCTCAGCACCTGTTGCAAGAATAAAGAAATCACTGGAAACCCTTTGTTTTTGGCCGTCTGCCATGTTGACGCACACCGTATGGGGATCCAGAAAGCCCGCCGAACCGTACAATACTCTTATTCTGTTGGATCGCATTAACCCCTCAACCCCCGAGACCAGTCTGTCAATTACACTTTTTCTCCGTTCCTGAACCATATCCCAGTCCAGATGCGGCGAGGCCACAACGCCGATTCCGGCGGACGCTCCCGCCTCGTGGTATACATGGGCGCTGTCCAGCAGCGCTTTGGTGGGGATACAGCCTATATTCAGGCAGGTGCCCCCCATCCGTCTCTTTTCAATCAGGGTTACTTCCGCCCCCAGCTGCGCTGCCCGGATGGCAGCCACATAGCCTCCCGGACCTCCTCCTATCACTGTTACTGTTTTCTTATCCATCTCTTCTCCCTCCGCTAGGCCAGCATCATCACCGGATCGTCCAGCAAATCCTTGATCGCTTTCAGCAATTTTGCCGCAGCTGCGCCGTCAAATACCGTGTGATCGAATGACAGGGAAATCTGCATACAGGTTCTGACACATATTTCATGTTCCACCACTGCCGCTGTCTCTTTCATACAGCCCACCCCGAGAATCAGGCATTCCGGGGAATTAATAATGGGGTCAAAGGACTCAATCCCAAACATCCCCACGTTGGAAACGGAAAAGGTTCCCCCGCTCATATCCTCCCCGGATAACCGTCCGTTTCTGGCCTTCTCTGTCAAGGTCCCGAATTCACCTGCCAGTTCAAAGATTCCTTTTTTATCCGCGTTTTTAAGCACCGGGACAAGGAGTCCGTCAGGGGTATCCACAGCAACACCGATATTAATATCCTTCTTTATGCAGAATCCTCCCTCCTGCGTAATACAATTCATGTGGGGATATGCCCCCAAAGCAGCTGCACATGCCTTGACGATAATTTCGTTGTACGACACTCTGGTCTGCTTTTTTAACTTTTCCCGAAAGGCAATTAAGTTTTCACAGTCAACGGTGGTTACCAGGGTCACCCGCGGTTTGTGATTTGCGCTTTCCAGCATATGTCTCGCAATTGCTTTTCTCCTGGGAGTAAAAGGCACAAAGACAGATGCGTCCCGGGAAACAGGCGCCTCATACCTGAGAACATCCGCTTTCACAATTCTTTTTCCTTCCTCTTTCGGAGAAAGCTCCTCTATGGGAATCCCTAAATCTTCCGCCATCTTCTTTGCCAGAGGCGAGATACGCACCTTCCCTCTTTTTCTCTCCTGTCCGGCAGCCTTTCCTCCCGGCTTCCTCTCAGGGACGTCCGCCGTATCAGGTTCCGGCTTAGGATCTGCACTTGCTTTGTTCTGATCTGCCCTCTCCTGCGTATACTCCTCTCCCTCCTCCAGCAGGATCGCAATTTTCTCCTGACAGGGGACGGTATCTCCCGGCTGCGCCAGGAGCTTGTACACGATTCCTGCATCCGTGGCAAAGATATCCTGAACAGCCTTGTCTGTCTCTGCCCGCAGCACAATCTGTTCCTTTTCGACCTTATCCCCGGGTTTTATGAGCCATTCGTCGATCACTCCCTCTTCCATATTCATTCCAATTTTAGGCAAAACTAAGTATTTCGGCATAGAGTCTCCCTCCTCAATCATTGGATAAGCTTTTATGAACCGCACTTATAACATCTGAAACATCCGGCAATACGGCAGATTCCAGAACCGCATTATAGGGAATCGGAATATTCAGGGCCCCCACCCGAAGGGGAGGGGCATCCAGAAGATCAAAGGCTCTCTCATTGATCTCGGCCACGATATCACTTCCCATTCCCCCCCGTTTACAGGCTTCATGGACCACAATGACCCTGCCTGTTTTTTCAATGGAAGCAATCACCGTATCGTAATCCAGAGGCAGGAGTGTCCGCAGATCGATTACCTCGCAGGAAATTCCTTCCTGTTCCAGCTTTTCGGCTGCCTGGAGACAGGTTTTTACCATACTGGAATAGGTCACCAGGGTAACATCCCGTCCCTCCCGGGAAACAGCAGCCTTTCCTATCTCCACCAGGTAATCCTCTTCGTCCGGGACCTCTCCCTTCACCGCATAGGTTCGTTTGTTCTCAAAAAACATAACCGGATTATTGTCTCTTATGGCTGCCTTAAGCAGTCCCTTACAATCAGCAGGTGTATAGGGCGCTACAATTTTCAGTCCCGGCACATGGTTGAACCAGGACTCCAGGGACTGACTGTGCTGTGCAGCCTGCCCTCCCCCGGCCCCTATAGGAACCCGTATGACCAGAGGCATTTCCACGTTTCCCCCAAACATGTACCGCATTTTTGCCGCCATATTGACGATCTGATCCATGGCAAGGGTAACCCAGTCGCAAAACATAATTTCCACAACAGGACGCATGCCCGTGGCAGCAGCTCCCACACCCATACCGGTGAACCCAGGCTCGGATATGGGGGTGTCGATTACACGCTCCAGTCCAAACCTGTCTGCCAGACCCATGGTTACGCCAAAAGGATTTCCTTTCACGCCGTCATCACACCCCATAATGAATACACTGCTGTCCCGCTCCATCTCCTCGGCAAATGCCTCGTTTAAAGCTTCTCTCACTGTTTTTATGCTCATAACACTTCTCCCTCTTTTCAGATAATGATCTCACCGTCTGCATAGATATCCTCGTAGAGTGTCTCCAGAGACGGCTCATGGCATTGGGTATCCGCATATGCAATGGCCTCTTGAATTTCAGCTGCCGCCCGTTTTTGTATATCCTCCAGTTCCTTCCCGGGGACTCCTGCGCCCTCCAGGAATTCCCGGGTCCTCGTCACCGGTTCTATCTCGTACAGTACTGCTATTCTCTCAAGGTCCTTTTCGTCTCTGTAGTTCTGGTCATCCCCCACATGGTGGCCCAGCATCCTCATATAGCGGGCCTCAATCAGGGTGGGGCCTTCCCCTGCCCTTGCTCTGGCTGCTGCGTCCCTGACGGCTTTATACACTTCAAATACATTAAATCCGTCAATCTGTATCCCTGGCATCCCAAAGCCCTCTGCCCTCTTATAGGCGTCGTGCTCCTTTGTCACCCTCCAGTAGTCCGTCCCTATGGCCCACTGGTTATACTCGCATAGAAATACTACCGGCAGGTTCCAGGCTGCCGCCATGTTCAGAGTTTCCGAAAAAGGGCCCTGGTTGCAGGCTCCGTCCCCGAAAAAGCTGAGTGATACTTTCCCATTCTTCTGAAGCTTTGCCGAGAGAGCAGCCCCTGCAGCAGGGGCAATGCCGCTGCCTACAATCCCCGTTGCTCCCAGGATTCCGCTTTCCACATCAGCAATATGCATGGAGCCTCCCTTCCCCTTGTTGTAGCCCTCCGCCTTTCCGAACAGTTCTGCGAACATCCTTCCCGGAGAAGCTCCCCTGGCAAGAGCATGCCCGTGTCCTCTGTGGGTACTGGTGATGTAATCCCCCTTTTCCAGGGCATAGCAGGCCCCCACAGCGATTGCCTCCCCGTAATAATACGCATGGCACATACCCCTGATCTTATCTGCCCTCCATAAATCCCGCACCTTTAACTCAAATTCCCGTATTTGACAGATCCTGTAGAACATTTCTTTTGCCTCAGCCAGGGTCAAGTCCTCCGGCAGCTCCCTCATAGGTGTATAACTGGGGATAATTGATTTGATTTGTTCTGCTTTTTCATTCTCCATTTCTGATTCCTCCATAACTCCTTGGCAGACTATATAACAAAAGCTTTAACTTATCTGTATCATACCACAAATTATTTGCTTACTTCTACGCAATATTTTTGGATTTTATCCATATTTATAACAAATATGCGGCATCTTTTTTGTTTATTTTGTTATATCTGCCTTTTTGGCCAGTAATCCAGCAATATCTCTCAATATTATTAGAATATTTTTCCATTAGTTATATTGCACATTCCAATTTTTTTGTGTATACTTTGAGTTAATAGAATAGATTAGGAGGTTGAATTATGCGAGTTACGCTTTACGAGATTGCCCAGGCCACTGGGGTATCTGTCTCTACTGTCTCCCGGGTGCTTAACAATGACAAAAGCAAACCGGCCAGCAAAGCAACCACAGAGCGCATCATAAAGGCAGCCTACGATCTGGGATACTATACACGCACCCCGGAGACTGAGACATACATTCCAGAACCGGCGCACAGGAATCTCACCTGCTTTCTGGCGTCTGCCAGCGATACCTACAATGATTACTTTTTCTCCCAGCTTCTGCTGGGCATCCAGGAGGAGTCCGGACGGATGGGCTATTCCATTACACACACCCTCTCCACTTCCACGGAAAGTGCGGAATCGATCTGCAAAAGAATCTCCGACACCTCACCGGACGGCGTTATTCTGATGGGACGTGTAAGCAAAAAAATAATGAATTTTCTTAATACCCTAACTCTGAATATGGTGTATACCGGGCTGAATAAGCTGGATGTCAGCATTGACCAGGTAATCTGCGACGGCTACGGGGCCATTGTAGATTCCGTGAATTATTTGGTAAAATGTGGGTTTACAAAGATTGGATTTATAGGGACGATTCCCTCAGAGAAATCGGACATCTTAAATGAGCATCGTTTCCGCGCTTTTTCAGACGCTGTAAAACTCAATGATTTGAAGTTAGATATGAATCTGTGCAAAAATATTCAGCTTGGCACAGAACAGGCCTATAATGCTGTTATAGAATTGCTGAGAAGCGGAGAGATCCCAGAGGCTTTCTGCTGCGCCAATGATATGGTGGCCATCGGGGTAATCAGCGCGCTGACGGATTATCAGTACCGTGTACCGGAGGATGTATCTGTCATTGGTCTGGATGATATAGAGATGGCTAAATTTATGAAGCCCAGACTCACTACGTTTAATATGCAGAACCGGGAATTGGGAAAATTTGCTGTGAAGATTCTGGACGACAGAATCAACGGCCTTCACTCCGTACCCGCGGTCATACAGCTACCAAGCACATTGATGGTGCGTGACAGCTGTACTCCCAATCCCAGAAAACATTCGGCATCCGTAGAACTCCCCAAGGCAGAGCACAAAGGCTGACGCTTAAAAGCTCTGCGTCAGCCTTTGTATTAATCTACGGTTTTCATATCAGCAAAATTCATACGGTATCTCACCCGTGGTAACTTTGGAATAGTAATCAATCCGCTCAATTATATGTGCAAATTCTTTCATCCTTGTTACCCTGGGATAATTGCAGTCAGGATTTTTTGTCTTATCCTTATTGTTAAAGATGGGGTGCCGGAGCATCTTCTCCAATACCTCTTCCCCGCTGTATCCCCACGCCTCAAAACTTTTATCCGATGCCAGGTGGAGATCCCGGTTCAGCTGTATTACCCAGTCAATGAGCATCTTCACCTGGAAATCACCCTCTGACACATTTTGTTTGGCCAGAGCGTTATATGCCTTCCGGTACTTTTCCTTACACCCCAGGCCGTTCCATTCAATCACAGCAGGAAGCGCCATAGCGCAGGCATCTCCGTGGGGCATGTGGAAGGGCTCCTCTCCCATAGGATGGGTAATCACGTGATCCTGGCCGATGCTGGCAATTCCCAGAGAAAATCCCGCATACATACAGGCCAGACTCATTTTATCCGCGTATTCATCCACAGCCGGGTTTGCTGCAAAGGGGCGGATACAGTCGCCGATGAGTTCCAGTGAGTGAAGAGAAAAGAGCTCAGTAAAGTCGTTGGCACTCATACTTGTGTAGGATTCCAGTGCGTGTGTGAGGGCATCCACCGCTGTGGCAGCCGCAATGTGGAAGGGAAGCCCCGCCAGCAGATCCGGATCCAGAACCGCGTAGGAGGGCAGTATGGAATCGTGGGAAGGCACCAGTTTGAATCCATTCTCGTCACAGATTACTGCGTTGCGGCACACGTCGCTTCCGGTACCTGCAGTAGAAGGTACTGCAATCATTGGATAAGTCTTATGTTTCAGCGGTACCTGGGGCGGGATTCCAATAAAATCCATGACTTTTTTGCCGGAATCCCCAACGATGGCCACGCCTTTGGCGGTATCCATGGTGCTGCCGCCCCCTACTGCAATCATTACCTGGGCCCCGAACTCCCGGAATGCCGGGACAGCCTCCCCGTCAATGGTTGCCGCTTCCGGATTAGGGCGCACATTATCAAAGATGAAGTAGGAAATCCCTGCCTCTTTTAACATTTTTTCAAAGGGATCTATCACACCAGCCTTGTAAAGCCCCGGATCCGCGATGAGCATCACACGATCCCATCCCTCTGTTTCCAAAATATTTGGAATCATCTGTATGCACCCTGATCCCTGATAGATCCGCTGCATAATTCCGAACTGTAAGTATTTCTTTGTTCTTGCCATATGAAACCTCCCTGTTTAGTGTGTACCGTCCAAAATTGCTCCCTGCTCTTTTAAGATTTTCTGGAGTTCGCTTACATCACCCTCAAGCTCTCTGGGTGAAACACCTTTTTTGCTGCAAAGAGCTCCTGCCACGCCTGCCGCCTGGCCTGTGATCATGGTCTGATGCAGATACCTGAGATATGCATCCCGGTCTGTGGATACATGTTTCCCCGCCACCAGAAGGTTCTCTGCTTTCTGCGGAACCAGACATCTGTAAGGAATATCATAGGATCCCCCGTCCTTCGGGCAGACCTTTTCTACCTGGGCAATGGTATTCTTGTCAACTGTGTGATGGGCCCCCGCCTTGAAGTGGCTCTTGCCGATAACATCCCCAAACTCCCTGCCCTCTGCAACGTCGTCCCTCGTCAGCCTGTAGTCCCCCATAATTCTTCTGCCTTCCCGCAGCCGCATCTCGGGACACATCCTGGTAAGGTATGCATTCTTAAATCCGGGAATATATTTGCGGAAGAACCTGATGGCTATTGCATTCTGTCTTCTGCACTCAATCTCGCCTTTTGTCAGATCCCAGGCATCGTCTGTGAGGACAAAGGGGACCTGAGAGGAATGCTGCATATGGGCCTGCAGGTGCCCGCCCTCTCTTGGAGTGATGAAAAAGCCTACGCCGCTGAATTCATGCCATTCGCCTGTCTCCAGTCCCATCTTGTGAAAGTCAATAAATCCCATCATCTCACCGAACATTGCAGGATCATTGCAGGTTTTATAGAACTCCAGGGCTTTCTGATGGGCCTCCTCTTTTCTCTCATCAGACCAGTGGGGAAGCGTATGCTCAAACCATACCAGCTGCTCCGGATTCTGATGAATCCAGTTCATCAGTTCTTCCCAGTCCACACCATCCATTGTAAAGGAAATGGTATGGGGCTGTACAGTATTTCTGTCCACATATTCGTAGGGAGCGCCGGCTCTCACTGCTATATCTCCCTCACCTGTACAGTCAATGACAATCTTGCCCTCAATTACAACCGTTCCGTTGGTATTCTCCACAACAATTCCCGTTACCTTTTCTTCTTCCTTTGTCACGTCAACCACAAGACTGTGCAGTAAAAGTTCCACACCAGCCTCCTCCATCATCTGGAAAATAGTGATAGAGAACCAGTCCGGATCCACATAAGAGAAGGTATACCCTGCCTCCAGGCGGTGTTCCGGCTTCAGATGGGGAAGGGCATGCCCCTCCTTCAGCATTCGGCTGTGAATCTCCTCGATGATTCCCCCCGCGTCCTGCTCACCCAGAGGATTGAACAGATGGGCAAAGGCAAATCCCGGAGGGCCTGAGAAGCAGAGCTGGCCCCCCAGGGATCCTACCCGCTCTACCAGAAGAGTGGATGCGCCTGCTCTGGCTGCGGCAATGGCTGCAGCCACCCCTGAGGTTCCGCCCCCGCATACAATTACATCATACTTTTTGTCATAAACGATTTGATCTCGTGCCATAGAAATTCCCCCTGTCTATTTTTTGAATTCTTCAATTGATTTTGCTATCGTTCCATCCGGAAGTGCAACCGGCTCCACAATCCCTTCGCTGTGCAGCGCCCAGGGAAGAATGACTCCGGAGTGACCCCCTCTCCCCCCGATTACCACGACTTCCACATCTTTGGGAGTCCTGGTCACCGGCATCGGATGGCGGTTGGCAAAGCTGGCCGGCCGCACGGGAACCAGTCCCCGGTTTCTAACCATAGGAACCTCATGGTATACATACGTGTGGATATGTTCCTGGATCATTTCCTTTGTGTATCCGCTCTTTTTCAGCATCATCCCGTGGTCAGGAGTAAGGCATACTACCAGCGGGCCTGGCATATAAGCATTGTTGGAACCCAGAGTGGTACAGCAGTGGGTTATGGTATCCAGGAGATCATGGCCGTCCAGGCTGAGGAAATCTATAATATCGTGAATAGGCTCCGCCTTCAGCACATATACGGTTGTAGTCTCACTGTCAAAATGATCCTCGTTAATCATATTCCACTGTGCCAAATCCGGCTCCTCTGCAAAGCAGTAGGTAAACTCAGCCTGGGAAGCGATACAGTCGAGATCGCAGATACCCGGAACAGAGCGGAAAATATTCATAATAACCAAATTCACCGCCCGGCCGATGGTGGCATTGGCCGGATACCCCGGTCCCTGGCAGCCCTGCCGGCCGGAAATACCCAGCTCCCGGGCTATAGGTCCTGACACAATCACCATGTTTCCGCCGGGATGGGAGGTTGTTACAGACTGGTTCAGGTTATACAGAGGACTATTTAATGCCTTGAATACAGCAATCAGCACCGGCATGGCATTAGGCTTGCATCCCGCCATAACAGCGGCTATGGCTACATCCTTTACGGTCACCTCCTTGCCGCTGGGTCCGCTGGCGCTGCACAACACCATATCTTCCGGGAAGGGGCAGTATTCCATCATCCTCTCATATCTGGCCTTTGTGGGGGGAATGATGGGGAGACCGTCGCTGATATGTTCCTGGTTAAAGAAGTCATTGATTTCTTCCAGATAAGCCCCTGGTTCCAGCAGCTTTTCTTCTTCTACCGAAAGGTTCTCTGACAGGGGAAGAAGTCCGTCCTCTCTCGGGGGAATCTTATCCATCTTGAAATCGATGCGCGCCAGTTCCTCCAGCTCTTTTCCGTTTGTTGTAAGGGAACGGATAATATAATCCCATTTTTTATCTACTTCAGCCTCAATCTCCTCTACAGTACTGGCCTGATAGATATCTACCGAACACAGGCAGAGATGACCGGCCCTGTAGACGCCCACGCCTTCGGTGATCCCGGTTCCGGGAGGTGCTGTCATATATACGGTGGGAATTCCCAGCTCCTCCAGAGCAATGGATAACACGGTTGTAGATGAGGAGGTCCCCATATCCCCAAATGCCACAATTGCCGCAGAAGGTTTTTCTTTCGCCAGCATCTGCGCGTATTCCTTCAGTTTGCCCGCGTCCTTTCCTCTCACGGTCTCCGTATACTCCACAAAGTTTTCAATTCCCAGTTCTCTCAGATGTTCCTTGATGCGGTCAAATACGGTGTAGTAATTGCAGAATCCCAATTTTGTATTATTATAAAACAGGATTTTTCCTGTCTTTAATTCTTCCAGGGATACTCTTGTTGCCAGTGTAATCTTTCTCCTCTCTTGATACCCCCTGGGATCGAGAATCGAATGGAACTGTAATGCCATAAATACCTCTCCTTTCCTGAAGCTTGATTTGTTATTGTCTTTTCGTTGCTAACATTGTTGCAGTTTTTTCAGATATTTTCAACAGTTCCAGACCATGTGTCAATTAATTCATTTTGCCAAAAACTTGACACCTTTTTTTGCCTGTCATTTTTTTGTCATACCCTGAAAATGCCAAAGCTCCTGTTTCTATTCTCCCGGCAGAGAAAATCCGTTAAGATATAACAAAAAGAAGGGAGGATACACGTTATGCCCACTGGTGTATTAGTAAATGGAATCTGCGTTGTGATAGGAGGAATCTTTGGGGGGCTTTTTGGCAAGAAGCTGCCAAAGTATATTGTAAATACGCTGCCTAATATTTTTGGCATCTCAGCAATGAGCATGGGGATTAGCCTGATTGTGCACGTTTCGTCTCTGTCTGCCGTGATACTTGCCCTCATCGTAGGAACCCTAATTGGGGAGACGCTTCATCTGGAGACCAGGATCAGCAGCGGGCTCCACCGCATCCTGTGCAGGAACCAGCAAAGCGACCGGCAGGCGGAGTTCATGTCTGTTATGATTAGCATGATAGTTTTATTCGGCTTCAGCGGCACAGGGGTATTCGGCGCTCTCAATTCTGGCTTCTCCGGGGACCATACCATATTATTTGCCAAGTCAATCCTTGACTTTTTTACGGCTATTATCTTCGGCGCCACACTGGGGTATGCCATCTGTATTACGGCAGTTCCCCAAACCACTCTGGGGCTTATCCTGTTTTTCTGCTCATCCTCGCTGCTCCCTCTGCTGACAGACCCCATGATCGCTGATTTTAAGGCCTGCGGGGGAATGATAACCTTTGCGGTAGGGCTGAAGATGACCAAAATCAAACACTATAATGTGCTGAATCTGGTACCCGCCCTGATTCTGGTTATGCCGTTCTCTTACCTGTGGGGGCTTCTGCCCTTTTGATGGGAAGCCCTGGGTGCAAAAAGGAGAAAAGGCCAGGATATGTCTCTCCTGCCTTTTCTCCTTTTTGCACTCCGCATACACGGTATTGTATTATATGGGCCTGCTCTTTGCTATCATCTCCAGGATAAAGTCCCTGCTCTCCTGCTTACTCATATTCCGGTGGGGATGAGATTTTACAAAATTCGTACAGCTGTAAAACAGAGAGGCCACTACCGACGGCTCTTCCGTAATCAGAGCACAGGCCCCCTTCTCTGTCTCATAATGCGTCCCCACGAATCCCGCCACCTCCCGCTCTTTGACAAACAGGGCAATATCCTCATAGGGATACAGCATAGAATAGTCTGTCAGGAGGATATTGAAATTGTCATATGCGCACATGGTCTCCAATCCCTGTACGAGCAATTTGCGGAATACGGCCTGGGACACATAAAAAGGCCTGCCCAGACAGTGGGAGAGAAAGCGCATCATAACCCGGTTCATCTTAAGCAGACGCCTGAGCTGCTTTTCATGTATAATATAAGTGATAGGCATACTGGATACATTTCTCATATATTCAAAGGAACATTGATAGAGAGTAAATTCATATTCCTTTTTTTCTTTTTCCGTGTAATCATTTTCCATCAGAGCCTCCCTCAGGTACTTCTCTGACACCATATAAAGAATGGGAGCGCCGGAAAAGTAGTAAACCGGGTTGGGATCCTGTACAATCTTTTTAAATACTGAGAAAAACTCTCCGTTGCTCTCAAACCCATATCTGTGAAACATACGCAGTGACTGATGAAAGAGTTCCATCAGCACTTCCCTGGCGTTTTGTAGAACCTCGGGGTCCGTAAAGAGATAGGTCTGTATCTTTTTGGTGAATTTCTCTGAGGTGACACCTATAAGCACGGCCATATTCTCAGCCAGAAAAATCGTTATCTTTATCTCCGGATCCCAATACTTGGGAATATAGTAGGCCAGGGCATTCCCCACCAGATGTATGGGGAGCCACCGGAACATAGACTGAGCCACCTGCCGGTACCTCCGGTCCACGGGATGTATCACATGTATGGTATTGTTGTTACTCAGAACATCAAAATTCTTGTCCTGCCAGCGCAGCTGATATTCCTCACTCTCAGAAAACCACCGGTTATCCTCCTGAGAGAACAGCCACAGATTGTTGCCGCTGCTTCCGGCCACATAGTCCAGAAAGGCATCTACCGCATCTCTTCTTCCATCTTCCCCTGAAAATATGTAGTATTCACTTTTTACTGCTTTCCTGGACATAAAATTCTCTATCGAATTCCGTTCAGATTCAGGATTCTTCGAAGCCAGCCAGAATTCCAGCAGAGTCACAAGAGCGTCTTCCTTCTGCTTTTCTTTCTCTGTAAACTTTCTGCTCAGCAGGTTTTCTATCCGCTTATACTCATACTTGGCATCCAGAGCCACAAAAAGCTTGGCAATTTTATGGGTATATTCCGGATTGAGACGCCGCTTCTCGCTCCTCCATTTGCTTACCAGGGAGTAATCCACATTCAGATATTCTGCCAGCTGCTTTCCCGCTAAGTGAAATTCCTTTAATAACTGGTTTAAATGTGATAACGCTGTATTCGGCATAGGCTTGTCATCCTTCCTTACTTGGTTTGTACTATACTATTTTATGCTTGGGAGATAAGTATATCATAAGGGATTTTATATAAAAAGGGAATGGGCGTCACATACTTGGGAGAACTTTTTTCACAGACGGATGAGTGCGGTTCGGACACCGAACCGCACTCATCCTGGTTATAATATTCCTAAAGATGCACAGGATACGGAAGACTCCGGCTGTAGTCCGGATCAGCCCCAGATTCCATAGCCTCCCACGAGGGCGTATATTACGCTGATAGCCAGAAGTACCACGGACCATACGATCATCCGGTACATAAGGCCCTGTCTTGTCTCTGCGTCTGCCGAAGAGAGCATAAGAGCGCCGTTTTGAGAGAACGGGCACATGCCGGTATAGCATGCCGTAATGATGAGGGCGGTAATCATAGCCAGTGTGCTGGCGCTGGTTCCGCTTTGGGTTAATCCATAAATCATAGGCAGCATCAGAGGATATACCACAGAAAGTGCACTGCAGAAGAAGCTTAAGATTCCTCCGAAAAGTGCGAATGCCGCCGGAAGTGCCCATGCAGGGAAATTCGAGTTGAGCCAGGTGCCGATGACATCTGCGATTCCGGCCTTTACAGCTACGGTCATAAGCATAGACACGCCGCAGATCAGTACCATAGCATACCATGGTACATTCTTGGCCAGTATCTCTTTCTCATCACCCAGCTTCAGCATCATACAGGCAATCGCCCCAAATACTGAGCAGACCTGAATATTAATGTGGGATGCCAAAAATGCGGTAACAGAATTTGCAACGATAAGGTTCAGAATCAGAGGCAGCATATTTGCCACTAATACAATGAGCAGAATCGCCAGTGTCTGTTTCTGCTTTTTATTAAACGGCGCCGGCTTATCCATAGTAACCGGCTGTGCTTTAAAGCCGCGGCACAGAAAATAGCAGATGATAAATGCAACAATACAGCAGGGAATGGACGCGAATCCAAACTTATAGGCAAGGCTAGTGGCTTCCTCGGGATTTGCCCATCCCGCATTCTGTATAAGACCTATGTTTGTAGGTCCCCCTGCAGCCCAGGGCAGCCCCCCTGTGGCCAAAGCACCCACATTTGTAGCAATAACAACGAGTATAGGATCAAATTTTGCCTTCTTGGCTATGGCGAATCCAATAGGAGCTACAAATACAATGCCCCATACGCCCACACCAATTCCGGAAATAATAAACGCTGTGAGAAACACGGAGATAGGAGTAAACCAGGGAATCCCTTTTGTGACATAGACAATTCTGTCAGCCAGCGCCGACAGCGTCCCGTTGTTGGATGCATACCCGAAAAATACACTGGTTACTAAAAGGATAAACATAATATTGACAGGCCAGTAGGCGATCACTTCATAGATGGTCGCCGGTCCCAGCCAGGAACCGATTAAAAAAGCAAAAGCAATGCCGATCAGTCCTATGTTGTTGTCAAACTTAACACCGATCAGTACCGTAATTACAATTGCCACCATTACTAAAATCATAATTGCAGAATTACTCAGCATATAATACCCTCCCATTTTTTAGTATTATTCCTTCTCATACCCCTTGCTGTACACGTTTTTTACCGGAATCTCCGGCTTTGGCAAAGGCAGGTATCCCACCTTTTTCATCAGGGGCTCATTGTATTCATAGAGTACATCCACCAGGGCCTTTCCAATCATTGGATCTACCATAGTAGGGTGGGCAACCCAGCTCCCGCCGGGAGCCATCAGCTCAACCCGGAAGCGTATTTCCTTAACCCTCTCCTCATAGGTAGCCCCGGGACGGTCCAGGATTCCCTGGTTGTCGAATCCCCCTACAAAGCACAGTTCTTTTCTGTATTTTTGTTTGAGCGCAAAGGGATCATTCTGAATCTGAAGAGGGTTCAGGGCATCTGCCCCCAAGTCAATAAACTCTTCTATCAGGGGCGCCACATATCCGCAGGAATGGTGTTCATACAGCATTCCCTCTCCATGTACGGCCTCCACAATTCTTTTCAGCCTGGGCTTGAAGATCCGTCTCCAGGTTTCCACAGACATAAAGGTATTTCTGGCCTCCCCATAGTCATCGTGAAACTGGATCTTATCCGGCCTGTAGTACTTTGCAATGAGCTGGATCTGACGGATTCTGAAATCTGCCAGGGCATCCAAAAAGTCGCAGACCGCATCCTCGGCAGTGAGCAGAAAGCAGAGGGCATCCTCAAATCCGGTAAGGGAATGAAGCTGTTCAAATAATCCATTGATCATAATTACGCTGCTTATTTTGTTTTTTCTGTCCCATCCCGCAGTATCCCTTGCCGCACTCTCCTCCCAGGGCCAGGACTCACAATCCGGCATGGGAAGCGTCTCCCTCCAGTCTTCTATGTCCTCCAGGCGTCTGGTGCCTTTTGTCACCATAGGGCCTTCGTCCCCGGGACGGTAATCCCAGGAGATACCGAAACAGTCTACAAACCTTCCAAATCCCTTCACCCCTTCCTGCGTGGCAGTATACAGGCATGTATTCTGGTCCAGGTACTGGGAGGGGACCCAATAGGGTTCCTCGTGATGATAGGCCATCAGAATGTTTTCCCTAGCTGTCATCATTTACTTTCCTCCTTCATCGTTTTCTTACAATAGATAGAATTCCCTTATTGTTATCAACAATCTTATATTCTAAACCCATTATTTTCAATATAATGGGAGGATGTGTCCATATTACCTGTGGACATTTTCTTGACATTAGCCCCTTACAACAGGGCTTTCAGGGAGAAGAGCAAACCAGCGGCCTGCCCTGCGATAGTACAACGCCGGACCGGCCGCTGGCTGCGGACTATAAAAATCCCTTCATTACAATTACCTTTTTCTGGGTCAGTTCCTCAAGAGTATAGAACCCCTCTCTTCCGACTCCGCTCATCTTATATCCTCCAAAGGGCTGCATCATATTTCTGTATACCCCTACCCCGTTTACCACTACGCCGCCGGATTGAATCGCTCTTGCCATCTGCATGCCTAACTTCCAGTCTTTGGTGTACACACACCCCGACAGGCCGTATCTGCTGGCATTGGCAATTTCCACCGCTTCCTCGGGCGTATCAAAGCCTATAATGGGAACCACTGGTCCGAAAATTTCAAGATCCTTTGCAATATCCATTTCCTTAGTCACATCTCCCAGAACCGTAGGCTCATAAAAAGCTCCCTGCCGGCGTCCGCCCCACAGCAGCTTCGCTCCCTGTGCCAGGGTATGGTTTACCTTCTCCTCCACCCCCTTCGCCGCCCGTTCCGATATCAGGCAGTTCATTTTCATCGTCCCGGGCTTAAGCTCATTGAAATCCCGGTTCAGATACGCTTCTATCTCAGCTCTCCGGTCTACTCCGTATCCCATTTCAATAGATTTTGCTTTCGCAACCGCTGCCTCAGTAAATTCCCGAAGGAGAGAATTATGTACGATAAAGCGTTTCGGAGCAATACACACCTGCCCGGCCGCATTAAATCTCCAGTTAATTCCCTCCCGGGAAGCAGTCTCAAAGTCAGCATCCTCACAAACAATATAGGGATCATTTCCCCCCAGCTCCAGGGCGCAGGGGGCCAGCCTTTTGGCCACTGTCTCTGCTATCTCCACCCCCACCTCTGTACTTCCCGTCAGGGTCACCGCGTGGATCCGGGGATCTGCGGACAGATAAGGGCCTACGGTTTCCCCTCTTCCTGTAATCAGCTGGAGTGTATCACCCGGAACTCCTGCCTCCCACAAAAGCTCCGTGATACGAATCAATGCCAGAGGATTGGTTGTAGGCGGCTTCACAATTACCGCGTTGCCGGCGCACAGTGCAGAAGCTACTTTATAGGCAAAAAGCATCAGCGGCGCATTAAAGGGAATAATCGTCAGCACAGTGCCCAGGGGTTCATGGACGACCATCTGGAGATCCTTCTCTGTCTTCCCATCGTGGCCCGCCTCGGTTCCCGGCACCAGAATGCTTCCGTTCAGGCGTTTCGCACTTTCCAGATAGCCTTTAAAGAGGTCCGGCACTCCCTGATACTGAAACAGGCAGGTGCGCACGCTAAAACCGCTTTCCAGAACATGAATACTCACAATTTCTTTTTTGTTCTCCTCCAGCAGCTCATAAAATCTGTTAAATATTTTTTCTTTCTGCATGAGAGAAATTGCGTTCCATTTCTTAAAGCCGTTTTTCGAACATTCCAGGGCCTCATCCATATCTTCTCTGCCCGCCGCCGGAACAGTATCCAGAATTTCCCCATCTGCTGGATTGGTCACCGCAATTGTCTCTTTGTCCCGGGCATCTACTTTTTTACCATTAATCAGCATCTTCATAGTACAACTTCCTCCCTTTCGGTTGCTTGGTATCCTTTCACTGTATAAGTACAATGTATTTTTTTCAAACTCTTTTGTCAATCATTATAATATTACTGTCCCTTATTACAGATGACAATAAATTGACAGGTAAATTTTCTGGTTTTTTTGACTAAAAACGGCACAGGTCACCAGACATTTTTCTGGTACCTGTGCCGTTTTCTTTTACTTGAGAACTCATAATCAATCCCCTGGATGTCAATCCAGTACACCGCAGATGGCCTCCTGGTTCACATACGCCACCAGCTGATCTGCCATACTCTCGGAAAGCCCCAGATCCCAGAGCAGTTGAAGTATGGTATACCGGCTGCGGGTTTCCTTTGCATACACAATTCCATTCCAGAGCATTTCATCGGTGATTCCCTTCTGCGCGGGATAATAGGGCGCATCCAGCTGCTTCAGCAGGGACTTCATGCGCTCAGCCTTCGGGAGCTCTCGCAGAAGTCCCTGGATTTCCTCCCAGTGCTCCTGAATAACGTCGATTCGTTTTAACACTCCCTCTGTCCTGTTCTTCCCACTGTCCCGTTCTAATTGGATTATCCCGGCTGCAGCAGCCCCGTACACACGGCGTATGTCTGTCTCCCACTGCTCCGGGCAGTAGGATCTGGCATGGTTTCGGGCAGCTTCAAAGTTCACAGGTGTGATCTGCAGCAGCTCAGCTGCCCGCAGAATCATGACTGTGCCGATACCCACTTTAGCACCGTGCAAAACCGGAGGGAGATCCTTCTGGAGAAACAGCATCTCCCAATAGTGAGAAAGATGGTGCTCACAACCGGCGGCCGGCCTGGAATTCCCCGCAAAGCTCATAGCTACGCCGGTTTGTACCAGGGCCTCCATAACCTTCCCTACCGCTTCCTGATCCTTCTCTTTTACCCGGGCAGCATTTTGGTACACGTCCTGAATACAGTTGTTTACCATATCAACCATGGCCTGGCAGTAATACTCTCCATTGATAATTCTGGACAGCTTCCAGTCACAGAGACAAGTGAATTTCCCCAGTATATCTCCCAGACCGGCTGATATCATGGGAAACGGCGCATCTTTTAAGATTGCCGTATCTCCGATGATAAGTCTGGGGGAATGTGTCTCGTAGGTGGTCTTGCAATGCCCTGTAATGAGGGCCGCTACTGTAGATGCAAATCCATCCATGGGAGGAGCGGTTGCCACTGTTACAAAGGGTCTTTTTGTCCGATAACTGAAGAAACGGACCAAATCATTTATAGAGCCGGTGCCCACTGCTATCATTACCTCAAAGTCCGGGTTCAGGGCAAGAAGCATTTCCCCCAGGGCTTCCTCATCCGGTACCAGTGCCTTGGTACGGAATACATGGTTTTGAACGGAGAATCCTTCTTTTGCCAGCATCTCACGGATGCGTCTTCCCGCAATCTCATAGGTAATATCGTCACTGACAAGATAGATGTGACGGTAGCCGAATTTCCGGAGATAATCCGGAAGCATCTCTACGGCATTCTCTTTGATTTCTGCCGCCTCCAGTCTGGTATAGTGGGTCCGTCCGCAGCTGCACTCAAATACCTTTCCCAGATAATCTGTCAGCTTCATTGTTTTCCCGTCTATTCTCATTTCCTGCATCTCCTTTTATTCTGTAAAGATGATTTAAAACCTGGGTGCCTCCCCTGCCAAAATAGTCGTGCAGGCTCCTGAATTCCTGAAATAAGACCTCATACTGCCTGACGCTCTGGGGATCCGGATGATAGACAGTGCCTTCTCTGCAGTGCATGGAGGATATGGCCTCATCCAAGGTATCATATCCCCCCCTGCTTCTCCCTGCAGCCGCGGCTGCAAATATAGCAGAGCCCAGGGCACAGGCCTGACTGCAGCCGGCCACCCGAATGTCCCGGTTCAGGATATCCGCATAGATCTGCATGAGAAGATTGTTTTTCTGCGCTATCCCTCCCACTGCGCAGATCTCATTTACCTCCAGTCCATGTCCGGCAAAGTTGTCCACGACCATCCGGGCGCTGAATCCGGTAGCCTCCAGAACCGCCCGGAAGATATCCTCAGGCTTTGTCTGAAGTGTAAGTCCCAAGAGCACTCCGCTGAGTTTTGTATCCGCAAGCACACTTCTGTTCCCGTTCCACCAGTCCAGAGCCAGCAGCCCATTTTCCCCCGCACGAAGGCAGGATGCTTTTTGTGTCAGAAGTTCTAATACAGAGAGCTGCTTTTCTCCGGCCTCCTTCTCCAGACTTTCATTGACACAATTCTGTGCGCACCACCCAAAGATGTCCCCGCAGCCGGACAGTCCTGCCTCATACCCATAAAGTCCCGGGATCACAGCTCCATAGGATCCCCCGCACATCCCTTTGAAGCATACCTCCCGCCGGGACAGCAGCGTCATCCCCATACCGGTTCCTATAATCATCACAAGCTTTCCGGGTGTGTTCACCCCCACAGCAGCAGAAGCCGAATGTGCGTCAATCCTGGCCGGGGCCACAGCCGTCCCCGGGGCCAGGGAAGTCAGTGCTGCCCCCTCCCGTGTCAGGCTTCCAATCCTTACATCCAGAGGGTAAATCTCTGATTCCGGGCAAAGCTTCTTACGGACCAGCTCCTTTGCCGACGGGTCCAGGGCCTCGAAAAAAGCATCCGGCGGATAGCCGCGGGAGGGATCCCACAGGAATTTCAGCCCGGCCATACAATAGTTCATCGTCCGCTTTCCTGTAAGCTTACAATTGATCCAGTCTCCTGCCTCCATGAAGCAATGTGCTGCCTGATAGACCTCAGGGGCTTTTTGTGCCGTCTCTAAGATTTTAGGTATGGCCCATTCCGACAGGATCCGGCTGCCATACCGTCTCAGAAAGGGTTCTCCCCGCTGTTTTGCTATGCGTGTGATCTCATCTGCCTGGGCAGATGCCGTATGCTGCTTCCACATCTTAACGTAAGCATGGGGATTATCCCGGAATCTTTTCTGATTGCAAAGTGGTTCCCCCACTTCATCTACCGCCAGAAGGGAGCAGGAAGTAAAATCTACCCCCAGACCAACGATATCCTCTTTTGGAATACCGGAATTTCTCACAAGGCCTTTGACGGCCTCTGCCATAGAAGTAATATAATCATTGGGATCCTGGAGTGCGGACAATGGAGGAAGTAAAGTCCCGTCCGGCAGTTCTGTTTCCATAACTCCCCGGGCGTAGCTGCTGACCTGTTCCCCCGCCTGTCTCCCGTCCTCTACAGAAAATAAAACTGCCCGCACTGACAGGCTTCCAAAATCAATGCCAATGGTGTATTTGCTTCCCATAACGGTTACTCGTCCTCTCTGCTGCCGTACCGGATTGCCTCATCATACATAGCAATGACATTTTCCGGCCTGACACCGTACTGAATGTTATGTACCGGGTTAAACACAAAACCTCCCCCTTTCCGGAAGATATCGATCCGTTCCCTTACCTGGGCCCTGACTTCCTTTGGCGTTCCAAACTGCAGGGTTGTCTGGGTATCCGCCCCGCCGCCCCAGAAGACAATATCTTTTCCGAATTCCTCCTTCAGGGCAGCCGGATCCATGCCTGCGGCCGTTGTCTGCACCGGATTAATAATGTCAATTCCTGCCTCAATCATATAGCCCAGGATATTCCGGATCGATCCACAGCTGTGGTACATAGTTTTGGCATGGCTGTGACTGTGCACATAGTCGTTAACCTTCTTCAGGTTGGGCAGATAGAGATCTCTGAAGATATCAGGATGAAACAGTTCCCTGTCCTGTGTGCCGTAATCTGTGGTTGACATAAATATAGTGTCAATATAAGGCTCTACTGCTTCCAGGTACAGTTTCAGGTTCTCTATGGCCCTGTCTGCTGTAGCTTCCAGAATCTCATACACATATTCCGGGTCTGTACAGAGGCGGCAAAGCCAGTCTGTAAATTCATGGCCCGCGAATATACTCGTGGATGTCATACGAAGCTTGCCAAATCCTCCGCTCACAGAAAATTCCGTGTGATTGTAAAGGTCCTTTGCCCTCTGCTCCAATAGTTTCAGCTCTTCGTCACGGTAGAGGGGGATAGACTTTCTCCACACTTCCGGATCCATAAGGTGATCGTCATCTGCAGAGACAGCCAGTGCAGGATCGTTATACCTCTCAAAATACAGCCCGCCCTTCTGGGGCATGAACGCCACCTTCCGCCCCTTTTGATTGCGCAGAATTAGGTATCCCTCATCGTCATATTCCGGGGCAAAGCCCCCGGGCACCTGCACGGTATGTCCCTTTCCTGTGGTCCAGTTTTTCCAATCTTTATTGTCCAGCTCCCAGGTCTCACAGACATTCTCCAGCTGAATTACATCGCACTTGAAGCGGGAGAGTATCGGCTCCTCTACTCTGGCCAGCATCTGAAACTGATCGTAAACCTTAGGTATCCCTACCTCAAGTCCCAGCAACTGTGCCACCTCCAGATACTCGTCCACATGAATTCCAGAAGCCTTCGTGCCCCCGAGATCTATGGGGAGTTCCTCTGTTTCTTCGTGATTTATTGCTTTTCTGATCCGTTCTCTGGATGTCATCTGCACTTCTCCTCTCTGTTTTGCCCAGTTGTCTGTTTACAAGATAGATTCATTATTTTTACCTGGGACGCTTCCTCTTTTTTTAATTCTCCGCTGACCCTTCCGTCAGACAGAACCACAAAGCGATCACACAGGGCATATAATTCAGGGAGCTCCGATGATACGATAACAATAGACATCCCTCCCGCCGCCAGATCTGCTATTACCCGGTAAATCTCACTTTTGGCGCCCACATCTACCCCTCTGGTCGGCTCGTCCAGCAACAGCACTCTGGGATTGGTTATTATACACTTGCCCAGCAAAACCTTCTGCTGGTTTCCACCGCTGAGGGACAGGATCCCGGCATCCAGTGAGGGAGCCTTGATGTGAAGCATCTTAAAATATTTCTCTGCTAATTCCTTTTCTTTCTTCCGGTCTATAAACGGTCCTTTCTTCAGCTTGTCCAGATAGCTTAATGTAAGATTCTGCCGGACATTCATGGACTTCACGTAACCGTCCCTCTTTCTGTCTTCATTCAGCAAAGAGATCCCGTAGGCGGATGCAGTCTTCCCCCGGGACATAGCCAGCTCCTTTCCGTCCAGGAAGATACACCCCGCTTTTTTCTTCATGATGCCGTAGACCGCGCGGAGAGTTTCGCTTCTGCCCGCGCCCACCAGACCGGCCAGCCCTAAAACCTCGCCGGCGCGCACGGAAAAACTCACGTGTTCCACAATATTTACCTTTTTATTATAGGGGTGGGGGACCGTAAAGTCCTCCACCCTAAGCACCTCCTCCCCGATTGTCTTAGGGACCGAGGGATACATCTTTTCCATCTTCCGGCCGATAATGTCCTCCACAATCTGTTCTGAATCATACTCTGGCCCGGAGTATTCGGAGATAAATGTGCCGTCCCGCAGAACTACCACCCGGTCAGAGATGTGGAATACCTCTTCCAGCTTGTGAGAGATATAAATACAGGAGATCCCTTCCCCCTGGAGCCTGCGCAGGATATTCACAAGAAATTTTGTCTCAGATTCCGTGAGTGCGGCAGTGGGTTCATCCAGAATCAGAACATGAGGGTTTAGGATAAGGGATCTGGCAATGCAGATCAGCTGCTGTATGCTGGCGCTTAAATTGCGCACCAGCATATTTACATCCAGTTCTATCCCCAGAGTTTTAAGCACATCCTCTGCCTCCTGCTTCATCCGTTTCCAATCAACCATTCCTCGCGGTGTCTTCGGAATATGGCCTACAAAAATATTCTCTGCCACCGTCAAATCCAATTCCAGGTTGATTTCCTGATAAATCATGGCAATCCCGGCATTTTGTGCATCCCTTGGGGAACGAAACGTTTTTTCTTTCCCCTGTACCTCTATAGTTCCTGTATAGCTGCCCGCCGGATAGATCCCGCTTACTATTTTCATGAGCGTAGATTTTCCTGCCCCATTTTCCCCCAAAATTGCCAGGATTTCTCCCTTTGTCAGGGCAATGCTTACATTTTGCAGTACCTGATTATCATAAAAGCTCTTGCAGATATGATTCACAGACAGAACGATTTCTTTTCCCTGCATAATATTTCCCCCTTTGTCTTTGAATCTTAATCCTCTGCGGTTTTAGAGCGTTTAATCTGATCGATAATAACAGCAACTACCAATGCGGCCCCGATTACAAAGTTCTGCCAGTATGCAGATATCTTCATAATGGTCATACTGCTGGAAAGAATGTTCATAAATATAACGCCGATCACTGTACCAGCCAGGGTACCTTTCCCTCCGTATGTACTGGTTCCCCCGATAACCACCGCGGCAATTACCTGCAGTTCATATCCCGTTCCCGCAGAAGGCTGTCCGGATCCCAGGCGGGAGGACATCAGGACACCATCCAGCGCAGACAATGTTCCGATGATTGCATACAGGCTGATCATAATAGCATCAATATTGATTCCTGCTACCCGGGCTGTCTCAATATTGCCCCCTATGGCATAGATCTTCCGCCCATATACGGTATATCTCATAATGATAAAAAAGACGGCGGCCAGAATCATTGCACACACCACTGCTGTGGGTATGCCCAGAATAATATTCTGCTGTTCAATAGCCTTAAACGCCTCCGGAAGAGGAAAGATTGGAGTTCCCTGAGTGATAACATATACAAGTCCCCGGGCCATATAGTACATCCCCAGTGTCATCATAATCGGCGGAATCTTTAGCTTTACGATAACTACTCCGTTTAATATCCCGCAGGCCATACCGGACAGCAGTCCCAGAAGAACGCTTGGAACGATCGGCAGTCCGTTTGTAAGACAATACGCGGTGACTACACCTCCCAGACCATAGACAGAGCCCACAGAAAGATCCAGTCCCCCGGAGATTAAAATCAGTGTCATTCCCAGGGCCGGTATAAGCATATAGCCGCTGGAGCGCAAAATACTTAATACATTTAGCTTTGTAAGGAATAAAGGGTTTACCATCTGCACTATAATGATTAACAAAATGGTGGGAATCATAATCCCAATCTCCTTTACCCGAAAGATATTTTTAATGATCAATTCTTTTTTTATGCCTGTCTGTTCTCTACTCATATCCATGCCCTGCTTTCCCAACTGTATGCAATCTGGTCCATCCTTACTTAGCGCCGGTTGCTTCCGACCAGTCCTTATCCGGGTAGTCTGTGTCGAACCACTGCTTTCCTTCCTTGAAATGATCTGCAAAGCTGTCTACGTTCTCTGCATTGATAGGGGTAACACCGGCGTCCACAAACGTTTCTGCCGGCTGTGCGCCAAACATCTTTTTCATATACGTCCACATAGCCGGCCGGTACCCATACTGAAAGTAATTTTGTGCGAGGGATCCCAGCACATAGCCGCTGTTAATCTCTTCCAGACAGTCTTCCTGCATTCCATCCCCAAATATAATAACACTGCCTGGTTCTTTCCCCATTTCTTTCATCGCCTGGGCAATGGCAGCCGCACATTCTCCGCCGCAGCAGACAACTGCATTTACCTCAGGATACGCAGTAAATAGATCCTTGGCATGCTGGAGCGCTACCGTGGCATCGCTGTCTGAACTCAGCTGCTGCACTACTTCAAATCCGGCCTCATGCTCTGCAAATGCCTTTTCATAGCCTTCCATAACGCCGATGGCAAGCTCGGAGTCCAGCTGATAAAGCATCTCTGCCGCAACAATTTTCTTTCCCTCCAGCGCCTTGCTCACCTCTTTTCCTCCCAGATACCCCCAGTTTACAGCATCCGGATTACATCCTCCTGCCAGGTACTGATGCAGATTCGGTGTGTCCCCCCCTGCGGTGTAAAGGTCAATGCCGGCCTCATAGCAGTCTTTGAAGCAGGATTCCATAGCGGATTCACTTAGGCCAAAGGTAGCAATCCCGTCGGCACCTTCCGCGATAGCCAGCTCAATACATTTGATCATCTCATTGGCATCCAGGCCTGTGGGCCCCACCCAGCTGACCTCCAGTCCCGGAAAATCTTTCTGGGCCTGCTCAATTCCCTCCTTTGCCCCAAGCCATACCTGGTGGGCAATCAGCGGCGTAACAAATACAAACTTAACCTTATCCCCATTTTCCGCATCTGTCTTAGCCTCCTCAGGAGCCTGTGTCTCTTTTTCCGGTTCCTTTTCCGCTGTTTCATCTTTCCCTCCGCACCCGGCCAGCATACCTGCTGCCAGAACCATGCTGAGGATTAGAGCCGCACCCTTTTTTACACTCTTTTTGATTCTTTTTCTCATACAAAATACCTCTCCTTCTTTTATTTTGTCCGGGTCTTTTCCCGATGTCTGTATTATTGCAGATGCATCCCTCTCTGTCCACGGGATAATTTTCAGATTAGGTGGACTCTGGTTGTGAGTTTTCAGTTATCCATTATTTGGTAGTTCATTTGACTTGCAAGTCAAAAATAGATATGGTACGTTAACCTTAAGTTTACAGAATCCTGCAGCCGGTTGCAGAAGGAGGCGTTTTTAGCGATGTTAAAGGTTTTGATTGCGGATGATGAAACACTGGTATGTGAATTAATTAAGATGTCCATAGACTGGGGCGCCCTTGGGCTGGAAGTGTCAGGAACTGCCTATAACGGGCTCGAAGCACTGGAGATGGCTCTGAAGATAAAGCCGGACATTGTTATAACTGATGTGCGAATGGCTGGTTTGGACGGTTTGTCTCTGATTGAGGGGATCCGGAATGCCAGGCTTGACTGCCGCTTTATCATTATCAGCGGCTATCCTGATTTTAGTTATGCACAAAAGGCTCTTAAGCTCAGCGTCTTCGAGTACATACTAAAGCCTATTGACGAGGTAACCCTGACGGAGGCCCTAATCCGCCTCCGCAATAAAATACAGCTGGACGGCGAAGCCTCCTCTCAGATATCAGCCTATAAAAGTCAGCTGGATCACAATCTGGAACTGATGCGGTCCCGTTTTCTAACGGAACAGCTATCCCTATCCCGGCCTTTTGATATGCCTCTGAAGGAGATTAACGAAACCTACCAATTCCAGTTTCAGTATGCGGTATATGCAGCTATGGTTGTAAAAGTAGACAGTATCTTTGAAGAAAGCCAGCCCTCGGATATGGATACTCTTCTCCTGCGGAAAATGTGTGCCGCAACCCAGCAGCGAATGAATAAGGGAGGAGTTCTGTCCTACTCAATTGTCAAGCCGGGGCGTCTGATCAGCATTGTAAACTGTACCATGGAACAGGCAGCGGATCTATATAACCTTTCCCAGGCGGTTCTCTATGAGCTCCAGAACCGGGATGAATGGTTTAACCAATATACATTTACCATAGGACTTGGCACTATGACAGACAGCCTGGACAAGATTCACCACTCTCTCGCTGCTGCCGACACAGCGGTAAAATACCGTATTGTCAATGGGGTAAATAGGGTAATTAATTCTGCCTCCCTGTCTTTTCCTCACTACAGCATCCGTGATTATATCACTGTAGATGATGAAAAAACCTTTTTTCACCTCATACAGAACTGCGATATGATTGAGCTGAAAAACTGGATTCTCTCTCTGTTTCAAAGTCCTCATATTATCAAGTACGCTTCCCCGCCCCTGCTTTTTGATCTGGCGGAAAAGTGTGCGGACATCTTTGGGGAGGCTGTAAAGACGCTGGATCCGGACAGTATGCCCCGCAGTGAGATACTCCGCCAGGCACTGGACAACTGCCGCTCTCTGGAAGATATCCTCCGGACACTTCTGGAGCATATACAGTCCTTTGCACAGGACTATTATACCAGTCGGACTGAAACCTACAGCAAGCCCATCCAGATGATGAAAGACTACGTGCTCCTCCACTACAGAGAACCCATAAAGTTAAATGACATGGCTGAGCTGGTACATTTCCACCCCAATTACCTGAGTGAGCTTTTCCGGAAGGAGACGGGTATGACCTTCAGTGACTATCTCACCGACTGCCGGCTGGATGCTGCCAAAAGGCTGCTCCTGGATCTTCAGTATAATGTGTATGATGTAGCAGAGCTGGTGGGAATTAAAGATACCAAATATTTCAGCCGGATATTCAAGAAAGCGGTGGGTGTCACCCCAAGCGAATACCGAAAGCTGCATATGTAGCCGCTAAAAAGCGGTTTTTGTCCGTAACCAGCTGCCGCGGGATAGGAGGTCTTCTAATGAAGAACATATTTTACAAAATCAAAGACCTGGATATTTCAGAGCTTTTCAGCCTGAAGCATAAGACAGTTTTCTTTTTTGTTCTCAGTCTGGCTGCGAATGTTTTAGTCTCTCTTCTGGTATCCCTGTCCTGTATCCGAAGGATCCTGAGAGCGCAAAAAGAACATCTGTCACTTGGGTTTTCCGGCATTTATCTTCCGCTGCTCCTGAGCGGGGTGCTTTTACTGATCCTGGCTGCCGCTTCAGGCCTACTGTTCTATAAGACCGTTTATCAGCCTATTTTTAAAATAGATGAGGCACTGCACAAAATTATGGATGTGGATCCCAATTATGAGATAACCGTCAGCAGGCAGAGTGAGCTTTACCCCGTGGCAAAAAGTCTGAACCAGATTCTGCTCCGGCTAAAAGGGTATATGGACCGTGAATACAGTGAAAAAATTCTGCGGAAGCAGATGGAAATTAAGGCTCTTCAGAGCCAGATTAACCCACATTTCCTCTACAATTCCCTGGACTGTATCCGGGGAGAGGCGCTGATGCAGAATGCGCCCAACATTGCCCATATGACCAAAGCCTTATCCAACCTGTTCCGGTACTCCATGTCCCACGACTCCAGTCTGGTAACCTTCCGCGCGGAACTGGAGCATGTGAATAATTATATGATCGTCCAGCAATACCGGTTTAACAACAAATTTACCATGCATCAGCAGATTGAGCGCACTGCAGGTTTTAACCTCATGGACTATAAGCTTCCCCGCATGACCCTTCAGCCTATTGTGGAGAATGCCATAATCCATGGTCTGGAAACTAGGCTGAAACCCGGAAATATATGGATCAGCGCCTATGCAACCAGCCAGAGAGTGGTAATAACCATTGAGGATGACGGTATCGGGCTATCCCAGGAAAAAATGAATGAACTCAATGAGAGTTTCACCCGTCCTGTGTCCCAGAGCATAGAGCAGGAGGAGGACTATGTACCCAAAAGTATTGCACTGCCCAACATTAATGAACGGATTAAGCTTACGTACGGGGATGAATTCGGACTGCAGATCGCCGGAACTCTGCAGCTTGGCACAAATGTAGAGATCACACTGCCGGCACCTAAATCAAACATGGAATTTACCGGAGGGATTTATGAAAACAGAACTTCTGCGGGCAGATCATATCACAAAATCTTATAATCGCATACGTGTCCTGAACCACACCAGCTTCCATATCTTTACTGGTGAAATCCTGGCAATTATCGGTGAAAACGGGGCCGGAAAATCTACTCTTGTGAAGATCCTCATCGGGGAGACCTCTGCAGATTCCGGAAGGATCTATTATAAGGGCCAGCTGCTCACTGCAGTCAATTCCGCGAAGCTGGCATCCATGGGAATTGGCGTAGTGCATCAGAAGCCTCTGCTGGTGCCATTTCTCAGCATTATGGAGAATATATATGTGATCCGCCGCACCGGGCAGGGGGAATTTTTATCGATCGCCGGAAATATATCCGGCAGACCCGGGAGCTTCTGAAAAACTTTCAGCTAGACTTTTCTCCCCTCACCAAAGTATCCAGACTCTCCTTCGCCCAGCAGCGGATGATCGAGATATTGAAAGCAATCTCGATCCATCCCCAGCTGCTTATTTTGGATGAGCCGGCCCACCCATTCTCAGAACAGGATTTTCAGCTTTTTCAGAATATTCTTCTGAAGCTGAAACAAATGGGCACCTCTGTTCTTCTCATTACCCACAATATTGATGAGGTTATGGCACTGGCCGACCGTGTGGTTGTCCTGCGGGACGGCAGTACCGTATTTAACAAAAAAGCCGGACAGTTTCTGAAAAGTACCCTGCTTCAGGTGCTTCTGGCGGGTCCCCCTTCAAGTACCTATACCGCCCCCTTAAGATGTGAGGATCAGGAGGTGCTTCGTGTTGAGCATCTGGCTGCGGGCAAGGTACTGAAGGATATTACCTTCTCTCTGAAAAAAGGAGAGATTCTGGGAATCACCGGCCTGTCGGGTTCCGGAAAATCCACTCTCCTCTATGCCCTTTTCGGCCTGGAAAGGGTAAAGCACGGAGAGATTTTTATCCATGATAAAAAGTGCTCCATCTCCTCCCCCAGAGATGCCATAAGGCAGGGACTTGGTCTGATTGTGGAAAACAGATTTGAAAATGGATTGATTATGCATATGACAACCGCCTTCAACCTTATGCTGTGCTCTCTGAACCGGATCAGCCGATGGGGGTTTGTTCTCCCCCATCTGGAATCCTATCTGGTGAAATATCTGACGGAAAAACTGGGGATCTCTCCCCCTTCCCCTTATCTGACTGTTGATCACTTAAGCGGAGGAAACCAGCAGAAGGTACTTCTGGCAAAATCGTTGGCGGCCAAACCCTCCATTTTGTTAATGGATCAGCCCACCTCAGCTATTGATATGACCTCCAAAAAGGAGCTTTATCTAACGCTCTCGCAGATCGCACAGGAGGGGACCTCTATCCTTCTTGTCTCAAATGAGCTCCATGAGGTCTGTGGGATCTGCAACAGGGTTCTGGTTATCAACAATGGGTGCATTGATGAGAAGCTGTCCAGGCAGCCGCACTGATCCCAGGCAGCCACGGCTCTCAGCCGGATTTCCATTACCGATATTTATTTCCTTGACAAATAAAACTCTGTGTATTACTATATACATACCGACGGTATGTATCAAAAAAAAGGAGACACAACACAAATGGCCAGGAATAAATATCCGGAAGAAACCATACAGAAAATATTGGACGTATCTTATCGCCTGTTTTTAGAAAAGGGGTATGAACATACCTCTATACAGGATATTGTCCATGCAATTGGTATGTCCAAAGGGGCCATCTATCATCATTTTAAATCAAAGGATGAGATCCTGGAACGGATCTGTGAGCAATATTACAGTGATATACAGTGGCTGGACGATATTCTTCAGGACTCTTCCCTGAACAGCCTGGAGAAATTAAAAAAGATCTATTACTATGAACTGAACGATGAAAAGAAGCGAAGCTACGACATCATAGCCCTTCCTATGCTGAAAAATCCCAATATGATTGTCATGCAGCTTCAGGAGGCTATACATGAGACTGGGCCTCTCCTGACAAAGCTGATTGAGGAGGGAAATGCGGACGGAAGTATGCACGTGAAGTATCCCCGCCAGCTAGCCGAGACTATGATCCTCCTGGTGAATATCTGGATTAGTCCGGGATGCATTCCCGTATCCCGTGATGACTTTTTCAAAAAGATACTTTTCTATCAGGATATGCTGGAGAATCTGGGGCTTCCATTGATAGACGGCAAATTTGTGAACGTCTGCATGGGATACTATGATGCGGTATTCAGCTCTGTGTCCTGGGACACATAACCTATTATATGCCCCTTCGGGGGTAATTCTTTTATGCATATACATACCAACGGTTGGTATTAAAGGAGGCTAAGAATGAATACTCAAAAATTATTTCACAAAGATTTTACGATTATGGTCCTTGGACAGATTATTTCCCTTTTCGGAAACTCTATCCTGCGCTTTACCCTTTCGCTGTATATTCTGGACACCACCGGATCTGCCGCTGTTTTCGGGAGCATCCTTGCCGTTTCCATGATTCCTACGGTGCTGCTGTCTCCTTTTGGAGGCGTATTGGCAGACCGGGTGAACCGGCGGAATATTATGGTGGTTCTGGACTACTGCACTTCATTTATCATCTTTTTATTTGCTCTGTTGTTTTTCAACAGTTCTTCCCCTGTGATCGCAGTAGGGCTGGTGATGGTCCTGCTCTCTGTCATCCAGGCATGCTACCAGCCGTCTGTGCAGTCCAGCATACCGGTCCTGGTCTCCCAGGATAATCTCATGAAGGCTAACGGAATTGTCATTCAGGTGAATGCGCTCTCCAATCTGCTGGGCCCTATTCTGGCAGGGATCCTGTACAGCTTTGTACCCCTCCGGCTGAATCTCATCATCAGCTGCATCTGCTTTTTCTTCTCTGCCACAATGGAATTGTTCCTGCATATTCCTTTTTTTCCTCAGGAAAAGACCGGGGGCCTGGTCTCTATGGTGAAAAAGGATCTGGGGGAGGCCTTTCATTTTCTCCGCAGAGAGCGGCCTGATATGATGCGGGTACTTGTGGTCATTGCCTGCATTAACCTGTTTCTGTCGGCTATGATAATTGTAGGACTTCCAGTTATTATTAAAATATACCTGGGGCTCTCCACCCAGCACTATTCCTTTGCAGACGCGGCGGTGGCGCTGGGTACGATACTGGGCAGCTGTCTCACCAGTATCTTCCCCGAAAAGATACACTTTAAGACTTCCTACCGCTTCCTCCTGGGTTCCAGCATTGCGCTGCTTCCCATGGGCCTTGCGGTAGTCACAAACCGGTCCCCCGGTCTGTCCTACGGCATTCTTATGGTCTTCCTGATCCTCGCCCTGAGTTCCGCGGCCGTATTTAATGTTGCTGCCCAAACCTACGCGCAGCAACAGACGCCGATCCAGTATCTGGGGAAGGTAGGTTCCTTTATTACTGTGATCTGCGTCTGTGCACTGCCTCTGGGTCAGGCCATGTATGGGGGGCTGTTTCAGCTTTTCCAGAATTCCGTAAGCATTGTTATATTTTTTGCCTGCCTTATCAGCATTTTCATTAGCTTATACACGAAAAAGACTTTAAAAGCTCTGAGGGAGTAGTTACGCCCTTTTTACGGGATGGCGGATCACCGTCTTTAACCGTTCGGGAGCCGTCCTCCGTGGATCCCCCAGATAGATCTCGTGGTGGAGCCGGTTCTCTCCAATGTCTGTGACAAACCCGGACTCTGCAATAAATTGTTCCAGCTTTTCTATGGCAGCCGGCTCATCGTCATAGGGACCGATGTGCATCACCTGACAGCAGAGTCCCTCTGTGTACTTCACAAGCCTTGCAGGGGATAGATCCAGTTCTGGCTTTTTCTTCTGCAGGGCTTTCTTTGCTGTCTCAAAGACTTCCTGTGTCACAAATTCCGGCTGGCGGATCATGGCCGTCCAGCAAAATTTATTCTTATCTGTTATGGTTCTGCCGTCAAAGTATCCATCCTCACCCCACCAGAGGCCCTCCAGAGGGGGAACCACATACTCAAAATATCCTTCCGGCTGTGTCCCGCTCATCTTACTCATTTTAATACCGAAGGACAGACCGTATAGTATTTCCATGGCGGTTTTATACTCCTCTGAGGTGTTTGGATCGCCCTTTCCGTCCACCATAATAAATATCATCTCCGGCACGTCTATGACAGAAGGCTTTGTTTTTGGAAGATACAGATCTTTATAGACCTTTTTATAATCCAGCTTTTCCGGTTTCTGTTCCATTTTCTTAACCCTGCCTTTTGCTTTTTTGGGCTGCTGAAGCTCCGTGCAGGTTTCCTGCACCAGAGCCTTCAAAAATTCCCGGTCCTCCAGATCCTCCACGCAATACATTCCTGGTGTCCCCCCGTGGGGTGCCGCAGGTTCTGCCTCCGGGAGCATTCTGTGTCCGGCGTCAGTTATCTTAATATAGAACTGGTTGTCCTCAACTGTTCCGAAGAAAAGTCCATGGCACCACAGACCATATTCTCCAAAAAGTTTCTTATACGTAATCTCTCCCGCCTCCGCCAGCTGTCCTGCTACATATTTCACAAATTCCAATGTAGACGCCATGTCTTCTCCCTCCCTGTTTTTCCGATAAATACTACTCTTCTCTCAGTGCGATATACATATGGATTTCTGCATTTTCCATATCATTGTTCTGGTATTCTTCAAAGTCACAGGTAAAAGCCCGGGGCAGCTCCATGGCCCACAGTCTGCTCCAGAAATCACCGGCTGCGTTTTCCATATGTCCCCTGACAATAAAACGGGCATACTTTCCAGCCGGTATCTTTCGAACCTCTGTCCCCTCCGGCATATTGCCTTCCCTCTCTATCTCACAGGCCACAGCAGCTGTGTAGTCATCTTTTTCGTCTCCCGCATAATCCGTATAGATGCCCAGTGCCTTCTCATTGCTTTTATGCTCAATAGCCGGATATAGATCCGGTGAGAAAAAGCGCTCCCAGAGGCCTCCAATGACTGCCCCCATATCCGGTGAAGTATTATTGGTCCTGGCACTGATGGCTGCTACGGTCTTTTCCTCTAACTCTACGATGTCATAATTCATACTGTTTTCCTCATTTCTATTTGATAAGGTAAGGATAACACAGAAAACAGGACATCTATATGTCGTCTTTATAGTATTTTTTCCCTATTTCTTTTATGATACAGCAGAACTCCCGGCGGAGATCCTCCGGCTCCAGAAGTTCACATTTATTCCCAAAGCTCAGTATCCAGGAATAAAGGCTGTCCTTATCGGCAAATCCCGATGAAAACAGAAGCCTTCCGTCTTCCTGCTCCTGAAAGCTGTCAATCCCGTATTCCTCGATAAGCCTCCACTTCATATCAGGTTCCAGCAGCACGGACGCCCGGATTAGGTAAGGAAATATTCTTTCATTGTCAATCTCAAAAGGGGGAACCTCCCTGGGAATAAAAGTCTCGCCTGTAGTATCCAGCTTCAGCATCCGGTTCAGCTTAAACATCCGGTAATCCTGCCTCTCCAGACAATACCCCCATACATACCAGGATGCCCACTGAAAAAGAAGCAGATACGGCTCAATCCTCCGCACACTCTCCCCCTTGGGGCTGTAATAGGCAAATGAAATGGACTCCGTTTTGTCAATGGCCCTCTGAATTAGTTCGATCTTCGGAGCCAGAGAAGATTTATACCAGGAGGACAGGTCAATGAGAATATGGCTGTTGGAAGTAAGAACAGAGGAATTGCCCGCAGACAGCTTTTCCATAAGCTGCTGGTATCTGTTGGTGCCGCACACACTGTCCAGACTCCTGAGACCGGCCAGTATAGACTGCATATCCGAAGAGGTGAGAAGAGTCCGATCCATACGGTACCCCTCCATAATGGAAATCCCGCCGTTCTTCCCCTGGATTGTCACAATAGGGATACCTGCCCTGCAGATATCCTCAATGTCACGGTTAATGGTACGCCTTGAAACCTCAAACTTCTCGGCCAGGTAGGGAGCAGTTACCTTCTGCTGCTGAAGAAGGATAGAGAGTATTCCAATCAAACGATCTATTTTCATGAAGGTGACTCCTTTTCTGTAGTAATAGGTACATTGTAGCATACTCAGGGCAATTGGGGACAGGGCATTTGCAAAATGGGACAGGCCGATCCCAAAGTGGGACGTGTTCTTTCTAGAAAGAACACGTCCCACTTTAACCCTTTTCTAAAACATTTCTTTGCTCACAGCGTCTATTTCTTCGGATGTTGCCTCGTACACCCCTTCGAAGGTACTAAGCGGCAGCCCCTGGGAGGCGCCCGGAATGAAGTATAATTTTCCGCATTCCCTGCAGGCTCTTTGTACTTCCCGTCTGACTTCCTCTTTTGTCCATCCGGGATGATCGATGCTTGCGCTGTCAATCCCTCCCATAAAGGAGATCTCCGGACCATATTTCTGGATCAGCTCCGGAATATTATTTGACGTCATAACACCCTGCCAAATATCAATTCCCATGTCTATCATATATGGCACCAGTGTGGCAGCATAAGAATCTGAGTGATGGACAATAAGTTCTACACCGTTCTCCCGATAGCAGCTGTATATTTTCTTGTAGGCAGGAAGATAGAATTCCTCGAACATTTCCGGAGATATGAAGGTGGAAATCTGGCTGCCCCAGTCGTCGTGATGGAAGAGACCGTCCGGTTTCATGTATTTGCAGATTTGCTCCGCATACTGAATCTCCCAGTCTGTTATATAGTCTATCAGCTCGTGCATTGCCTCCGGCTCCTCATAGAAAGCCATCATGCAGTTCTGGATCTCTAAGAGATAATGGCACTGTTCAAATACTCCCGGTGCGATGAAGGCCATAGCGAATTTTTCCTTTCGGTCTACGGATTCTGCGTGCCTGATTGCCGCCTCCCACTCTTCTTCGGGGTAGACAGCGGGAGGCGCTTTTACATAGTCTTTCCACGCAGCAATGTCTTTACACACAATATGTGCCTCATCGTGAATGGGGAATGCTCCCGGCAAGTCCTTGGGCCAGGTTTTGGTAACACCCCATCCTGTTTTCACATCAAGCTCTCCCGGATTGGGATCCGGAAATTTCAGGGTGAAGGGATCCTCTCTTATTATATCGAAGGCCTCATACTGGTTTACAAAACGATCTGGTTTTCCTCCCCGAATAGTTTCAAGCAAATTTTCTCTTTTTGTTAACATACACTTCCC
>OLQH01000388.1_pt1 | contig 49777 bp, 80 predicted proteins | sample 1672671 | NCBI WGS metagenome assembly OLQH01 (sample SAMEA3136712, study PRJEB25190) | human gut metagenome
TTAACAACAAAAAAATGCCGTATTTATGCGGCTTTTGGCGTTTCGCAAACGCCTAAGATCAAATACAAAAGAAAGGAGAAGAATAAGAAATGATCTGGAAAACAATTATTCGAAAATACCTATGGAAAAAAGGAACACATTACCATTACAGTCCGGAATATACCTGTGTCGGATCTATGCTCAAAATCCAGAACTGACCTATTGGAAACCATTGGAATTTAATGCAGAGCATTTGATCTGGAAACTTCCAGGTCATTCTGGAAAGACCAGGTATCATGTCATAAGCTGGCGGAAGACAAATATGTTTGGAGGAGAAGAAATGAAAGCGACTGTTCTAAAAACCGATAGAGGAACACGATTATTCTGGACATTCCAGGATAGTAACGGGAATCTTTTTGATGCAGAAGGCTGTTATCAGTATTGCCAGGAAGAGGAAATAAAAGGGAGAATACAGGCACGGAAATTAATTCAACTGTCCCAAAAGATCCATGATCATTCAGAATCAGAATGCTGGTATCTTGAGCGTAATAATTTTCTTGACCTGGATATACCGGAACCAAACGGTTGGAATATAGTTCTGATACGAACACTGCGCCATGCCTGGCAGCATCTTCCAAATAATCCAAAACAGTCCGGAATGTATGTGTGTACCTGTATCCTGACATTGCATAATGCAGAAACCAGATACATACAGGTTATGCAATACGATGCTGAGAAAAAATATTGGCATGATCCAGGAAAAGAACATGCCACCAGTCATCGCGTAGTAGCCTGGAAGAAACAGGATGTCTGCAGAGAGGAGATTTATGCTTAGAAAACTATTCCAGTCAAAAAAATCAATCGAAGAGAAAAAAATCTTTGAGAAAGATGAAATTGCCAAAATGCTCCGGGTAAATCCGGAGCAGTTAAAAAAATTTGAAGAAGCCTATCAATGCGAAGTCCTGAATCATCCAGAACCATCCGATGATCTGTTTGCTACAAATGCAAAAGATAGTAAAAAAGAAAAGGATACGGATGTATTACGGAAGATTCCGGAAGATCTGGTGGATCGGATCGTGGAAGAACTGCTAGATGGTACTGCCTATTATAAGTATCAAAAGGGCAGTATACAGACCGGAATATTCCAGGGAAATCCGGGGCGGCCTGTTACCATGGAAGAAATTTTGGAGATCCCAGAAAATTTCCGGCCGCAGCTGACTGGACATCTGATGCAGAAAGACATCAATTCTGACGATGGATCTGCTGCCGCTCTTTATATGCTTCAGAAATCCATGGATGAAAAGGACCCAAGAAGAAAAAAGGAACTCTACGATATGTTCCGTGTAGGTCTGGATACTTTAGATCTGGATCCGATCCTGTATGAAGTATTGGGGATGAACCGGAACAGTATGGGACATTGGCTCCCGGCACTCGTGGGCGGAAAAGGGGATTTCTTTAAAATTCCAGATACGACTATGATCAAGGTTCCGTTACCCCTGTTGCAGCTGACTAGGATCGCTTATGAAGCTATGACACCGACCACGATGATGATCGTTGACCGGTATTGTCAGAAAATCTTTGAACTGGATGAGAGCAAGGAATGTTTTGTAAAAACCGGGACATTCTCATCCAAATACGATTTTCGGAATGCACATGTATGGAAACCAAAAGAAGTCCGGGAACTGGGGGAATATTTATTGTTCATCCATCACCAGACCGTCAAAATGGCATCCTTTTTCTCTCAGCCACATACATATGGTGCAGGAACAACAAATGAATGGGTTGTCCGGGAATTTATCCGTGATGTAGAAAACAATCCGTATATTTATAAAGGATTGACCCTGCATACGGAATACCGGGTTTTTGTAGACTTTGATATCAAGAAAGTGATCGGTATCGCCAATTACTGGGATCCGGATCTAATGAAACAACGGTTTGGTCATAAATCCGACCGGGATAATCCACATAACATCCATGATTATGTGATCTATGAAATGCACGAACCAATTTTAGTAAAACGATATGTACAAAATAAAGATTTAGTTGTTCGGGAGGTGGAAAAGATCTTGCCAAATATTCCTTTAACCGGGCAGTGGAGTCTGGATATCATGCAGAACGGAGATGATTTTTATCTCATTGACATGGCACTGGCAGAAAATTCCGCATTAAACTCCTGTATCCCTAAAGGAGTATTGCGGAAAGAGCCGGAAAACTGGATCCCAGAAATCAACTAATCACAAACTCAGGAGGACACTATGGTACAGGTAATTTTCAGAAACGTATTCGAAGACACAACAATATCCATCAACATCAAGAAGTTTTGTAATGTTCCTTTATCAGAAGAGGAACGGGGGCTTGCATATCAGATCCTCGGGTGCTACGTTACGAAACCATTTCTGGAGAACTGTATCATCCAACAAGAAAGACTACTCGAAGGAGAAACATACTATGAGAGAAGAAAACAAAAACAACGTTGCAAAGAGTCTGCAGTGGTTATCGAACATGTTCCCATTCGTGGAACATCCGGAAGATGAGGTTGATCGAATGTCCAATGCCGTCCATATATATTCCAAGGCTGGCGCTGAAAAAATTCAGGAGCTGGAACAGGAACTGGAAAGACAATGGACGGATCAGGAAGATGGGATTACGGTATGCTGCGGATATGACATGGGGACAGAGAAAATTAATTTCTGTCCGATGTGCGGGAAAAAGATCCGTTAAGAAATACAGAAAAGAGAGAGGCTACGGCTTCTCTTTTTTTTGATTATTTGTTTTTTGCATAATTCGATTTTGTAATGTATAATGGGAAAAAGACGGCAGATGTTTGTATAGTCCCCGATCACCCAAAATTCTTATCATTCACTTCCATGAGAACCCCTTGCAAAAAAGTCAATCATTTAAAACCAGTTATTGATTTTTTTGCCTAATCCATACCCAAATTCCAATATATAAACGAAAGCGCTTACCATGTAGGCGCTTTTATTTTTTTCTCTTTTCATAATTCTATAAGTATATTCAAATACTATTACGAAAGGAGAAAAAGCTTTAGACAGAAAAACAATTTGTCGAAAAGAAAAACAATTACGTATGATAAGAAAGATAACGAAACAACCAAATGGAACAAAGATCCGCTGTACTTACTTTCCCGTAGGAACCAAATTGTATTGGTACAACAAAGGGAGCTTTGCAGAACTGTCTACCATTAAAAAAGACGGTTTCGAAGGCGTTACCGAGGTAAAACAATGCGAGGTACAGAAAAATAACTACCAGACGTATATACCTGCGGGATACATCATCAAACAATCCGGACTTTACGAACTGCTGCCGAAGGGAGATTCCCTGGAGGTGCATCTGGTAAAGACAGATGTTCCCAAAACACCAAGACATACCTCTGGTGAAGTCATCAAAATCTGTGGCCTTCATGGTATCTACCTGGATCCGCAGGATGCAAACGACCTTCATATAACTGGATATATGAAAGTCCATGTGGTGTTAAAACCAAAACTGTATATTGAAGTGAAAGCTATTTCCGCCGAAGAATTTGAAATCCTCCCTGATCAGAAAGATCTTGGAGGGTTTTCTGCATTACGGAATCTTCCGGAATTTACTTACCGGTATGGAACCTCTATAGAAGGACCTGGTAAAAACCGCTTGTCTCTTCCTCTTGCATTTATGGAACGTATTGAGGAAAGAAAAGTGGACTCCTGGTGGGAAGGTAATAAATTCATCGTATCAGGAACCAAAACCGTCTGCCCGACTTGTGGAAGACCAGTATATGTCCGGCATGAGGGACTCTATCCGGCGCATGTGTGCAGTGAATGTGCAGAGGAAAAGCCGAGAGAACGAAAAAGATTAACAAAAGAAGAAAAATCATCTGTATTAAGCCAATTACAGCAGATGGAAAAGATATACAAACAGATGGAGGAAAGTTTATGAAAAAAGACTATAACAAAATGAGATACTGTAAGGGAAATGTCCTTTTGGTGAAGTACCCTTACGTGAAATTAGAAACAAAAAAAGACGGATTTTCATTGACCAAAGCAAATCCGAATGATCCCGGAATTATCTTGAAAAGTGATTGTAGCAAACGGATCATTGTGAGTAAGGCCTTGGACCGTTCCTATTTAGTTCCAGATGCCATACCGGTAGAACAAATCCCTGGAGGATTGTTTTACCGAATTGACCAAAAATTTCCTTTTCCAGCTTATGATGATAGAGAGATTGATGTAGACCCGAAAGAATTTCAAGATCTGTGTGAACTTACTCTATTGTCCAAAACAAAACTGAGCCTTCTATTTTTGGAATGGCAGCCCTATACGGTGACATTTGTAACTGGAAAACAAATTTATATCCTGATCCAGAAAAAGCCATACGGACCGTACCTGTCCAAGATGAGGGAGATCTATGGACAGGACCTGCAGATGTATGCGAAAACCCGGATCACCTATCAAATAGAAGAACCGGAACTTTATATACCGAAATTTTTCCGCATGGCAGCAGGATGGAAACCAGGCAGCACAGTCCGTGTATTAGAAAAGAATGGGGAGTATATTCTTACGATAAAAAAGGAACTGTGCGATCTGGATGGAACGGTCATTGATGGACATATCGATGCCGGGAAAAAGGTGCTTGTATGCGAAGAATGCCATACAGCGATACAGGAGGCAAAACCCGTATTCCAAAAGATCCAGGCGATCAAAGAATTGGATCCAGTAACGAAACAGATCCGGGATATGCAAAAAGAAGCAGAACGTATCCGCAAGATGATTGCATTATAATAGTACAAAGGAGAAAAAATCATGAAAAATTACAGAGACAGACAGATTTATATTGGAAGAGAAGAGATTGATTATGTTGCTTATAAATGCCTGGAAAATGAATTCCAAATCATTCCGGTAAAAGATCCGGAAGAATATCAGGAAAATGACTTTATCCAGCGGGCAGAAAACAAAGAAGTGACCATTCCAAACTGGATCATCGATGTATATGGTTTGGATGGAATCAATATCCAGGGAGAAATGGATGAAAACCGTGTCGTCCATTGTAAAGCCAAAAAGCAGAAGGACTTCCAGATCCCGAAACAATCATTTGTTGACCAGTCGCCGCGGCACAAAATGACTTCCATTGGAATCTATAAAGCCGGTGCGGGAAGATTAAGCTTGCCTTATATGTTTTTTGAGGAGGCAATGATCACAGTCCATCGGCATCAAGATTATATGGAACTTGACATGATCAAATGTGAAGAACGCAAATGCCTTCCGTATTTGGAAGAACTGAGCGACTTTGGGATCCTGCATGATTTCTATGGAAAATCCCTGCAGAACATCGTTGGAGCCTGCTACTACTACCGTGTGGTTGGAAAGACGATCCCGATCCCGAAACAGTTTGCAAAAAGGGATATTGAGGTATTTATCTCGGACCATGCAAGCCACAAAGTATACCTGATCCCTGTGGACAGCATATCTGCTTCCGAAGAAACAAAGGAACAGGTAAAGGACAAAGACGTGGACGACTCCATCCTGCAGTCCCTGCAGCAGATCATGGAATCTTCCAAAAAGATCACGGAAAAATACGAACAGACAAGGAAGATGAAAGAGGAGATAGAAGAGAAGCAAAAGGAGTTTGATACAATAAAAGAAAAAATGTTAGAAATACTGAAATAAGAAAAAAGAGCAGCCCAAAAAAGGGTTGCTCTTTTGTGGTTTGGGAAAAATTATTTTACGCCTCCCACAGGTGTTATCTGCGTCTGCCATTTCTGCTGGAAGCTGCGGTTTTTTCGAACAATTTGTTTTATTTAAGATCCGGCACACTATAGGTATCAGACAAATTTATTACGAAAGGAGAAGAAACAAATACGTCTGAAATACAATTAAAGGAGAAGAACCATGAAACTCAAAGACATTTTTACAGAAGGACAGACAGCTTATTGTCTGAAAACAAATTTTGGATATGGTGGAAAGAGCGAAGTTTTCGAAACAACCATCCAGTCAGTAGGAAGGAAGTATATTACGGATGACAGAGGACAGATGTTTGAATTACGCGAAGATGGTTTTATGCATCTAAAAAATACAATCACCAGTCCCGTGTTACTTTTCTCGGATAAAGCTGAATTGTATGTGTATCAAAGGAGAGATGAAATCAACAAGTCGCTTTTGCGAAAACATATCTCTCTGCCAGACTGGCGACGGTATCCATTGAAACAACTGGAGATTATCCAGTATCTGATCGAGCATCCAGGATTTTCACGGAAAGATCTGGAAGAACAGGCTTTATCCGTAACAGAAACATCCGAAAAGAACGATGCTATGTTACTTAATCTGGTAAAGATTAATACGGGAACAGATTGGACAGGATTAGCTGATGATATTCTACGAACCTGGAGAAATGCTTCAACAGAACAGGAACGGAAAAGTATCGAAGGTATGTTTCTTATCTTTACTGGTGTAGAATTTGCAGATTATATCAAAAAATGCGAGAAAAAGGAGAATTAAAATGCGTCCACCAAAAGTAGAGAACAAATATCAATTGACTATGGAAATTGCCAGAAATCTTGATATTGGAGACGAAGCAAAGGTCCGCGAGCCGTTATTCTGGCGGAACAATGTGGTCCATGCCTGGTGCATCAGCAAGAGCATTGGCTCGGATCGGGATAGAAGATTCGGAAGTGATAACGGAATCTGGATCGGAATCTACGATAAAAAATGCAAGAAAAAGAGATTACATATCGAGCTTTCCTGTTGGGGCGGCATGGGCAAATATGATTTTGACAATTTTTATGAAGATATTACGGAAAAACGTGATCTGGAAACGCAGGAGGAACTTCTGAAAATCCTCAATCTGTTACTGGATGAAGGAATTTTGTGTTTTCCGAAGAAAGGGGAAGAAAAATGACATTTGAAGAAGCAAAACAGAGAGAAGATTATTTTTTTACACTAAACGGTATCGAAGATCTGATCCCAGGGATCAGAAAGAACTGGATGGAGGCTATGGACGAAGACAGTGAACCATATAATGGTTGTGCCGTTTTGACGATTGGATATGTCGATATCGAAGTGAATGTTCATACGGAAGAACAGATTGCCAGAAACAACTGTCAGCCTGGAAATAAAACACCCGTTGTTGATTACTTCACCTGTCGAAAGATTGGAAGAAGCCCGGATGATTGGGAGTCGGATCGTTATCTGGATGAATATCCCTTGCAGGTAGACTGGAATGCAGACAACTGGGCCGAACAGTTAGAAAAAGACATGTTTATGGCTCTGGATCAATATGTATCCAAAGAAAACGTTAGTTACAATCATCCAAATCTTAGTACGTTTTAGGAGGAAAATTTATGGGCGGAAATCAATTTCAATCAGGTAATACCTATCAGGCGATATGTTGGTTTACTGGAGCGATGTTTACTTATCAGTGCGTAAAGCGGACAGACACAGAAATTACATTTAGTTCCATATCGGAAGAGGTCGATGCTATCCATGATATGGGTCGTGCGACATATCCTATCCATCAGGATGATGGGACAGAATATGTGGTGATCCAGACTTATCAGGGAGAAGAAAACCGCATGTATGCGGATGCCGCCTGTGTCAAGGAAGCATTTTTCGTCCGGTATGCAGTAGAAGTACTTTCTTCCAAGAAACTTATGGATTGTAAAACACTGGAAGAAGCGCAAAATACCTTGCAAAAATACAAAGCAGAGGGAAAAGATGCTTATATCATCGGTATCACCAAACATGGAAACGATTACATTTTATCTGAAAATTCAGAACAAAAGAACAAGTAAGAAAGGATAAGAAAATATGAGTACGAAAGAACAGGAAATGGAAGCCTTACAAAAAATCAAAGAGGTTTTATCCGGAATCGATCCGGACGGATACGTTGCTACAGCACTAGATGGATGCCTGGAAATCGCAGAGGATAATATCGGAAATGATTTTCTCTGCAGCATGAAGCAGCGGGCGGATTCGGCAACAGATGAAGCGGATGCTTACAGGGAATTATCAGAAAAATACAAAAAAGATTGTATCACATACAAAGCGGAAAATGAGCAGCTGGAACTTCGAATCGCAGAAGATGGTAAAAATTATACTTCCATTATGCTGAAACTAAACAGGGAAATGGCTGAAAAAAACGCTATAATCCGTGATCTGGATTCCATGAACAAAAAAATACAGAAGAAAGAGAGAGAGATTTGCTGTTTAAAAGCAAAATTGTACGACTTTATAACGAAAGAGGAGGAAGTATAATGTTTCGATATTACAGCATTACACGCCCGGTAATGCCGGGAAGTTATCCAAAACCAGAAAAAAATGAGATCCTGTGTGTACAGAATTTCGACAACCGTACCTATGTAGAAGAAATCAGCCGTCCAGCCTGGGGATATATCGATTACGAAAAACCGTTAGGTCATTTCGATATGACAGACTACGAACTGGTTGCTGTTAAGACCAAGACATTGCATTTGCAGTATCTTGGGGAGGACAGCTGGGGACGGTATGTATACAAAGACGAACACGGAAAACTTTGGAAACAGACAAGCTGCTGTACGCCAAGAGAGGTATGCGAGGAACGAAAATATCGTTTATGCTCATCTGCTGGCAATGACTATGATGGAGAACCGGACTACCATATGGCAGCGCATATTGACGTGATTTTTGATTAGAACTACAGAAAGGAGCGGCAGCAGGGAAAATTTCTGCTGCCACATATGCATTATGACAATTGAAGAAAAATTAGCATTGTGGGTCAAAGTTACTGGCATCGACCCGAACAATCCCCCAACATCCTATAAGATCCCTATGGACGGAAGTCTTAGTGTTTGGACGGTCAAAACGATGAATGACCAGATCAAGGAAGCATTAACCTATGACGATTCCGGTATGTTTGCGGAAGCATACCTGCAGACATATTTCCAGCAATTCCTGGAACAGAGAAAAATATCTCTGTTTGATCTTGTAACAAAGCCAGATCATACAGCATATGTCCAGGATCTCAAAAAATTATATGATGCTTTGCAGGAAAATCATGCAGAAAAGACGATCTTAGAAGATGCAGCAAAAGCTATGGATTTTTATGATCTTCCACATGATACATTGTCTGTATTTACGATTGCAGAACTGCGAACTTCTGCTAATCGCTGCGTGAACGGACGTTTACAAATTTTACAGTTTGCGACAGGAAAATCGGCAAAAGATTGCTTTAAAATGAGCAAGGATATCTTTATTTACAAAGATATCAACGCATTACTTTTTTCTGCTGCCAGTCATCAGATTGACGGTGTTACTCTGGCGTATATCCGGGAAAAGGAGATTACAGACAGCTATTTTGCTTTTGTCATTAAAAATGGAGAAAACCTGTATCTGTTGACGGATATGCCTCATTATGCTTATCCGGGACAGAACCGAACAAACCGCTGTCCAGGACGTTCCATGTATGACCGGATCAACTGTAATTATTTCCCTTATCAGTCTGTGGCAAAAATCGACACATCGGATTTATGGGATTCCGGACGGTATGGGACCTCAGAAAGTGCAGATGCTCCGGGAACAGGTCTTCAGGAATATGGGCGGAAAAAAATCGGAACTTTTCAGGATATGGACCAGGAAGAAATGTTTTGGACGGTTATGATGATCTCATTGATCCGAGATAAATTTTATAAAGAAGTTCCGCAATATGAACTGAATTATGTAGGCTCAATGATCCAAAATTCACAGATCGAGCAGAAAAATGCCCCGGCAATCAGAAGTTATTTTCCCACTTTTGCTTTGCCGGATCTCCAGATACAGAAAACGATGGAAGACGGAGAGAAAAATCCACGGAACCACGATTATCTGATTGATCGATATAAAGACAGGATCGATCCGGAAGCTTTCAATATGATAGCAGGAACCGAACGATTTGTTCTGGCTGACCAAAAATATACCGAAGAGCCTTCTTTCTATAGCCATGAACCAAAACATTTGTTGATTTCATTTGATCCCAACGTTTGTGGAACAGCTGATGAATTAAGAAAAAATCAAAAATATATAGAACGGTATAATTATTCCGTTCAGATCCGGAAAATGTTGGAAGAAGATTTTAAAAACCAGCGGAATAAAGTTCTTGATTCAGTAAAAGAAATGATTACAAAAAACATTCGTAATCTCTGTATCCAGCATTTACAAGGACAACTTGTGTCGTGCAGCAAACAGTATACATTCGATTCCTGGTATGGTAACGACGGATATCCTAAACAGTGTGTTTATTTTTGTTACGGATACAGATCTAATTTCGTAAAAGCAGAGATGCGGTGTTATTTTACAGGTACGAAACCAAGTGTGGTTATCCAAATCAGTCCGCAAAATATAGTGGAACTTTTGGAGATATGCAACTGCAAGAAAGAAGATCTGCCGGAAGAACTACAACATTGGGGTATGGATAAAGAATACTATGGAAATCCAAGTCTGGAAAGAATCGACCCGCTGTTGTGGAATGTGAAAGATCCATGGAATGAACTTCGGTTTGAGGTTAATATTCTTTTGTCTAAAAAAGAGTATCTGAAATTGTGCGAGGAGGCTGGAGTAGAGAAGCGGGAATTTTGGAAAGAGATCCCTCCTACCTGTTTTCGAAAAGATGATGATGGATTCTGTTCTGGGGTTTACCGCTATGAATTCAGCTCACTAAGAAAAACGATAATGAAAAAATGTCAGAAATGCAAATATTGGAGAGAGAACTCATAAAAGAAAGAGGCGGGAAACCGTCTCTTTTTATTTTTCACATTTTTCTGAATTCTATGAGTATCAGGCAAATATTACGAAAGGAGAAACATAAAAAACCGTCTGAAACACAATTACAAAAGGAGAAAAAATTATGTGGATTAAAGATCAAAGAGGAAACCGTTATATCAACATGGATACAATTGCCGATTTCGGAACTGTCGTAAACTCAGGAATCGCAATCATTGAAGCAGAAACAAGTGTGGGAAGGAATTTTTCACTTGGTACATATGCTTCGGAAACCCGTTGCTTGGAAATTTTGAGTGAAATTGAAATGGTGTTACAAAACGAATGTTATACTACGGAAGTTTTTGATGAAAAATCAAAAGAAATGCTTCCGCATGTGGGAATGAAGTCATCCGTTTATATAATGCCACAGGAGTAAGGAGAATGTATATGGATATCAAAGAATACAAGGAAAACTATCACAGAATAAAAGAAATTTATAACACTGTAGCATCTCCAATGGATGCAGTCCAGCAGATAATCCAGGAATTCGGGAGATCCGATACCGAAAAGATATTTGCCATTGCTGCCCAGGTTTTATTCCCTGATGGACTGATCATCGAAGAAGACAGGAGATATCTAAAACGGACTCCGGGATATTTGGGAAGTTGCTCGGAGTTGCTTCCGGTTGTAGCACAAATCCATCCGGTACATATCCATAACCTGATCCAGGCATTAGAAAGTATCCCAAGAGAAATACCTGAAAGCTGGATCAAAACAGATGATTTTCAGTATGTAAAACGGACCGGGGAAAACACCTTTGATCTGGTGGAGGCAAGGTATCTAATGGACGATATTTACTGGATTTGTTATGGCTCCCAAAATGTATCAGATTATTTTAGGTATGGAAAAATCACAAAAGAAGGATTTGCCCTGCTTAGTTCCTATTATCAGGACTTAGACTTCTTTCAGGAAAGCTATCCAAAAGTAGAAGACCAGAAACAGGTCCTGGCAGAATGCCTGTTTGAGGATACGGTTCCTTCTGAACTTGAGGACTATTATCCGGAAAAGAAACGGTATGTAGAGGAACGCCTGGTGCAGTACATGATGCATCGGCCGTAAGGAGAGTTGCTATGCTTAGAAAATCGGAATACAGGGATATGGAAAAGTTCAAGAGGACAAAGCGGGAACAGCAAAAACGTTACTACCGCAAGACACAGAATGCACCAAACAGAAATAAGCGATGGACAGAGGAAGAAACAGCGATGATCATGGATGTCAGGGATATGACAGACACCGAACTCAGTCGCATATTGGGACGTTCTGTGAAATCGATCTTAGCCAAACGGCACAAAACAAAATATGGAATATAAGAAAAAGGAGAAAATTATGCTAAAAATTACCGATACCGTAAAGGTTATCTCAAAGACAAACTGTGGCGGAATTATGAAAGAGCTGATCCCAGTTGGTACTATTTGTATCATTGTTTCAGAGCACAAAGATAAAGATGGCAGTATCTATTACGGAGTCACTCCACTCCACAATCGCAATGATTTGTTTTACTATCTGGAATCCGAACTGGAAAAAGGTTCTTTGCAGTGGGTTAAAGAAAGCGAATCTCCGTCTGGATCAGAAGAAAACGGACATGTCGTATGGGTAACTGCAAAACCATTGGTTTCAGAAACACTTCTCAAACAAACAGAAAAAATTCCGGATTTTGCGGAAAAAATGAATGAAATCTGTTGTGATACCATGACGAGCTATGATGAAAGCACTTGGATAGCACCTTATATTATTTCCACAATCCGTGAATGTAAAACGGATCGTGAATTTGAAATCGCAAATACAATGCTGACTTGCTGCTGTGGTGCTTCCTTTGAATCCTTAATCAATCAAATTATTGATCAGGATCTGTTAACATCCCTTATTGGAAAAACATTTGCTGCAAAATTGTTTTTGGATGAATTACAAAATATCTTTGAGCAAAAATATGGATTTGAATTATGCTGGGACAACAAGGAAACAGAAGTTTGGGATGGTAAAGAATATCGCAAGATGAATTTTCATTGCTGGCATCCACAGAATATTCTTCGTATGTTTTGGATGTTTTTGGAATATACAGATGAATATGTAAAAATTCTGGACGGATATCTGGAGGTTTTGTAATTAGCAGAAAAGGAGTGTTTGTATTGTATGTCAAAAAAGAAGAAAAATTACAGATCATCCGATGGTATATCGAAAAATATATACGATACGATAAAGATTTGTCTGCAATTTCCAATCTAAAAAGTTTGGAGGATATCATTCGAACACATACGGATATTTTCGGGAATATTTGGGAATGTAATGGTTGCTTTTATAATGATCGTGATTATTGTCCTATTTGCAAAAAATGTAGTGTCTGCCATACAAACGATAAAGACGCAACAGATCGATATTCTTTTCCGTATGGATATTGGCGAAAATTTTATATATCTGAAAACTGATACATCGAAGAGGAGCCTATGGCTTCTCTTTTTTGTTTCTATGTTTTTTCTCCAAACTATAAATATCAGGTAAATAAGAAAAGAAAGGAGAAAAAAAGACACCTGAAATACAATATTTCAAAAAGGAGAAAAATATGAAAGAAATATTAGACAAATCAAAAAAATATCTGGACCAATACATTACGGTAACTGATATAATCCTCGCCAAAATACGTCATCATGCTAAACGCTATCAGATTTCCGCAGAGATTTGTGCTTGGTATGCTGACTGGGAAGATTTTTGTTCCGATTGGTGCAAAAACTTAGGGTATACCAGAACTGAAGCCAGAAAAATCCTTCATGGCGGTAACGGAGAGTTTATGAAATTACCGGAAGAAAAAGGAATTGTAAGATTTGCTCTCACACAGTAAAGGAGTTTATTATGCAGCGAAAAAAACAAGACATCATTGTCGGTGTTGTATTTACAATCGAAAAAGCTGGACGCAGAATGCGTTGGAAAGTGATCGAACATCCCTATTTTGATGGACTTACATTAGTTCGGGATTATTGTGGACTGTATGGGCCTATGAAATCCGGATATTGTAAAGAAGACGATGCACATATCTGTGGAGCAACAACATTAAGTACTGCGTACCAGGATGCGTATAATTTGAGTTAAGGAGAAAATCATGAATAAAAGTAGTAAAAAATTTGATCAGGAATTGTTGAACTCACTGGTCGGTAAAAAAATTCCTATAAGCTCTTTTGAGGACGAACTTCAAAAGATCTTCAAAAGGAAAAGTAGTCATAAGCTATGGTGGGATAACGAACCAACCAAAATCTGGGATGGTAAAGAGTATCACAATGTGAACTTCCGTTGCTGTCCCAAATCTTCCAATACAAGATACATGTTTTGTATGGTGTTAGAGCATCGAGATGGATATGTTGAGATTACAGAAGGTTACTTAGAAGCTTTGTAGGAGGAAAGATCGTGGGAAAAGGATTAGAAAAATTGCAAACTGCAGTAGAAAAAGATTGCTCTCAAGATGGTGGAGCCTTGCATCCAGAAGGATGTGTTACCTGCGGAGCAGAATGTTTCCACAAATATTGCGACAAATACAAATGGGTTATCGACCGGGCGAAATCTTACGGCGAGGCTATGGGGCTTCACTGGGAAGATATCTTGGACGGTTGGGAAGAGAGTCGCAATTACTGGTATATGAACTATTACCAGGAATGCAATCAGCCCAAAATTACAGCAAAAAATGTCCGGGTGTTTGATACTATGGATGCATATAGGAAAGCTTTGGACGGAAAGAAATTCCGTTGCCCTTCCTGTGGAAAGGAAAGTGCAGATCCTTATAACTGTAAAGCCTGTGGCTGGGCGGTATATGGACTTTTGGGAGATCTCGGAAAAGGCGTTTTTGTATATGTAAAAGAAAAATTACGTGGCGACAATATCTTTATGCCGATCGCATGGGAAAAGGAGAATTAACATGAGTACATATGGAAATGATTGGATCATAACATTCAGTAATTCAGAAGATACGGATGTCTTCTTCTGGCGGTTTTTCGGAACTGAAGAGGAAGTAAAAGAAAAACTTGTAACATTGGCAAAAGAACATAGTACAGACACAGAAAGCGACCTTTTGCAGTGTCCGGATTCTGCAGGTGATGTAGAAGAGAACACAGAAACCTGCGCTTTGTTTTGTACGGTAGGATACGAAGACTACGACTATGTATTTACGGCCATGGATTTTCGAGCCATGAACCACATCTAATTTCAGGAAGATCAGGGACGATTACGGTCCCTGATTTTTGTTTTCCTGATTTTTCATCATACTATATATATCAGACAAATATTTACGAAAGGAGAAAAAAATAAATCGTCTGAAATACAATAACATAGGAGAAAAAATCATGAAAAAAATTGGTAAATGGATTCCGGTATCTTCCGGAAAATTCCCAGAAAATAATAGCGTAGTACAGGTTACATATGTGGACCCACTAGATCAGCATACCTTACGATACAATGCTTTTGCTTTTTACGCAGAAGGAACTTGGTATAAAACTTTCGACTACAGTTATATAAAAGGAAAAGTCATTGCATGGAGAGAGAATGAAGATGTATGCGGAAAAGGCGTTGCATGGAAAAAGGATGAAGATGTATGCCATCCAGAGTTATTAATAAACGGATGGATTCCTGCGATACAAACACCTCCGGAATCAAAAGACGTACAAGTGACCTTCGCAAGTTATTATCCGCCTCAGAATCCTTTAATTGTTACTTTCGCATATTTTCACAATGGAAAATGGTATTGGTCTGACAATAACGGTCAGGTAGGAGTAAAAATCCTGGCCTGGAAAATCAACGATGATGTATATAATTCAGAAGCAGATCTGGAAAAAAAATATCAAAATACACTGGATATGGATGAACTCGATTTTTACATGGATCTTTTGGATAAGGGATTTACTGTAGAGCGTATAAGAAAACACATGGGTGATGATATAGCAGATGACATGCAAGCGTTCTGCTTGGATCATGGACTGATTGACAAATAGAATATAAGCAATCCAATCGTAGAAGTCCTAGAAATAGGACTTCTTTTTATTTTCCAGATTTTTTACCAAACTATACATATCAGACAAATACATACAAAAGGAGAAAAATATAAATTGTCTGAAATACAATGATCGTTTATTGTTACTGGTGTCGATAACTACATTTGCAGTGCTGAAAGATGGTTTGACACCACTGCCCTCAATTACTGTATTTACTGGATTTTTTGAATCAATCGTGTTACCGGAGTTTGAATCTTCGGTAAAATTTAATGACACTATTTCTTTGAAAAGCACATACTCTTCACGTTGTTTAATCTGGTTGATATCCTGCTTTTTAAAATTATGTACAATACCCACATATTGTTCTTGTGTCCATTTGCTTATTGGGTCTGGATTTGTATATAAATGCTGTGTTTTAGATTCATTTGTTTTCATAAATAAGTACCTTCTTTCTTAAAATATTTGGTACTTAAAGTAATCCAATCGTAGAAGTCCTAGAAATAGGACTTCTTTTTATTTTCCAAATTTTTTACCAAACTATACATATCAGACAAATACTTACGAAAGGAGAAAGATAAAAATCGTCTGAAATACAATAGTATAGGAGAAAAAATCATGAAGGAAATTGGAAAATGGACTCCGGTATTTTCCGGAAGGTTCCCAGAAAACAACACAGTAGTACAAGTTACCTACTTAGATCCGTTAGATCTGCATACGTTGCGATGTAACGCTTTTGCTTTTTATAAAGAAGGGATCTGGTATAAGTCTACTGGTAATCGTGCTATGAAGGGAGAAGTCATCGCATGGAGGCTAAATGAGGATCTGTGTCATCCGGAAATACCAATCAATGGCTGGATCCCGGCAATACAGCTTCCCGAAGAAATGAAAGATGTACAGGTCACTCTTAAAAGCAACTTGCCACCATATCATGTAATGAATGCTGCCTTTGCTTATGTTTACCATGGCGAGTGGTACTGGGCTGACGATGGCAGTAAAGTATGCGTGAAAGTTCTGGCCTGGAAAGTCAATGATGACGTATACGATCCGGAAGCAGATCTGGAGGAGAAATATCAGAATGCGCTGGATATGGACGAGCTGGATTTTTACATGGATCTTTTGGATAAGGGATTTACTGTGGAACGGGTCAGAAAGTATATGGGAGGAGATGCAGCAGACCATATGCAGGTTTTCTGCTTAAATCATGGTCTGCTCGACAAACATTCTACTGCCGAACTTTTTGATCATATCTGCAAAAAATTACAGAAAAATACAGGAGAGAACCGGCACGGAATCTATAACGAAGGTGATGAGATCATCTGCCAAAAGAAAGAACAGGCAGATGCGATTGCAGACCTTTTTGAAGATATGGGCGTAGATGTCATGCATACCAGCCAGGAAGAGGATGGATGGCATGTGTATTTCGATTAATGGAGGAGCAAAATGAGGAAAGTAGATTTTTTTGGAGATAAGGAATACATCGTACACGTTACAAATGCTTATACAGTCTTTCGATTCCCTGATGGCAGCAAGACAAGGCTCGAAACATGCAAGGAGCAGTTAGTTCCTGTATTGGGATGGTATCGGACAGAAATGCAGTTCTACGACCGAATGCAGCGGGAACTGAATGCCCAGTATGAGAAACAGAAGAAAGTTTTCGATGCTTCCAGCCATTACTATACGGAGGAAGAAATTGCAGATGCCTGCCAGAAAGATCGTTTTGCCCTGTTCGACCTGCAGTATGCGAACAAAAAATACCTGCAGGCGTGGAATGCTGTATCTGGAATCCAGCAGGGAGCATCTTTTGCAAGAGATCGATACTGGCAGTTGTATAAGATTGCAACTCAGTTACAAACAGTAGTAGGAGGTAAATGATATGTTTGAAATACCGGAAGAAATACTGCAAAAGATAAAGAAATTACGAAAATTTGTGTGATTTCTGGAGTTGGGGTATTGTTGGTTCTGGAATCTTTAGACATAGGTATTTAAGTCCTATTCATTTAGAGATAGTAACTGGTAGTTAGAAAGTATAGAGAGTCTGTTGGAATAAAATTTATGATTGGTTTATGCCAATTCAAAGAGAAAAATGTATAATCAATCTTAACAAACTTGAGTAACGTAAACATAGAATATATTTAACGGAGGTATGTAAAATGGTAAAGGGTAGCAGTAAAAAGGAAGAAAAGGTTCTACATCCTTTAGTCAAGAATACTATTGCGTATGAGTTAAGTGATTTTTTTAGATACAGTGGTGAAGGGTTAAGCAACCTTATTGCTGAACGCCTGAACGATGAAGATGATGAAGAGTATTCCTGTTTCAAACTGTCTGAGAAGTTTGGCAAGTTAGGGTTTAGCAGTAATATTATTGCTTCATACTCTGTAGACTATACTGGAGCTAGTAGTTGGGCGGTAAAATCTGTAAAACCATTTACTGGAACGATCATGGAGTTCTTTAGCCAGCTGGCTAGTACTTGGTTGAAGAAGGATGAGTTCTGTACCACTAAATCTTTTTATATGGTAGATAATCTGGATGGTTGGTCACCTGATCATATATTTCCAGATTATCGTATAGACGGTTTTGACGGCTCTGAAAATCTCACCTGTGGGTTCTTAGGCGATATTACTAAGACAGTGACTAGAGAGGTATTTGAAAAACAGAGAAGTACAAATGCCTTAGCAAAGATTGTATACGACACCTGTGACAAGTTCGAGAAGCTTGGTATTACTGTTGGCAGAGTTAGGTTTTGTCCTCATTGCAGCATGGGTATGGTTTTCTCTAAAATATCTGAGTACAGCTGTTATATAGGGGTAGGAAATATTTTCAGATCTCCGTATGCAGAGCGCAATACTATGGGTGATTGGACAGATATAATATCCGATGAGTATGAGATTGCTTATATACTGTATGCAGAGCCTAGAAAGAATCCTATGTCGGTATCGTTTCTTCGTGATTGTGTAGAAGCTTGCGGAGCTGGTGGACTGGGACTGACTGATTGTCAGCTTTTGGAGTTGGATCGAGAGCGTCTTGCAACTCCGTCATCGAAAGAATATAGACTTGATGAAGCTTTATTGAAGTATAAAGAGTAGGGGTATTTAAAATGGGACAGTTCGGGAGAATTTTCTTCAGAATACAGGGTTCAGCTTGTTTCCATGAATGACCCGTATACCAGGATCAATCCGGGAACACACAGTACGTTAGGAGTCGTATATGGAGAAGATTCTTGCAGAAAAATAGGAGGAAATACGACAGATGATTGAGCGGTGTATCAGAGACAGAGAAGGCTGAATTGTAGGATATCTTGCCGGATATTCTGATGCTGAACTGCAGAGTTTGCTGCGGAGACATGCATCTGAAAGCTGGCATATCAGTTATGCAAAATATACAGAAAACGGTTTGCAATAGTTTTACAAAGACCAGGGTTGTCCCTGGTTTTTGTTTTGCCAAAATTTTTCCACTCTATAAGTATCAGACAAATACCAGAGGAAAGGAGAAAAATAAAAACTGTCTGAAATACAATTAAAGGAGAAAAATATGTTTTACAACAAATTAAGAGATATGACCTGGCAGTCAGAATGTGATATGCAGACACCATATCGAGTTATGACCGCGCAAATCGGATTCGCCCATGAGGAGTGTTCTTCAGATGAAGTGGAATTCTGTATTGTTGCATGGGATGCGAAAGAACTTGACAAACTATTTACAGTTTTCTGCAAAGAAAATCATTTTAAGAAAGTAGAAATTACAGGTATCAGCATCGTAAGGGTTGCAGAAACCATGGATGCGCTGATAGAAATGGAGGAAAACTTATGAGAATCAGTATGTGCTTAGATATTAACAATAGTCATTTAACGAAAGAAACATTCAACAGCCTGAATGCAGAGCAGGAGCCATATGCTTACTGTTATCCAGAAGGACTGTTCCTTACAATCCCAGATAAAACGGATATTTCCGATTATCCATCTGATCTGAAGAAACTGATCCAGTATGCGTGGAATCATAAAATTTCTTTGATCCACATGGACCGGGATGCGGAATTGTTTTTGGAACTGCCGATTTATCAGTGGAACGACTAGGAGGAAATGTTATGAAGATGCCAATTTATGAATGTGCGAATGGAGAAAACGCTTCTTCCAGACAGAAATACCCTGTGTTTGTCCGGGATGTCGTATGGGTTCCGCGGGTCTGCGAAAAAGCCCCTAATGGGACCTTACAAGTTTACTTCCAAGAAGCCGGAAAAGAATCCTTTTCCATGACTACATTACTCCAGTGCTATACCGGACAGAAAGGTCGTCGGTACACGATCTGGGGAAAACATAGGATTTACGAAGGATATTCTGGTCCGGTTGTTTTACGCAATGTTCCGGATGGGGTAAAAAATATTATACAGGAAGACGCGGAAAAATATGGGACGATTATAGAATAATTACGGAGGAAAAGAATATGAGTTATGAACTGAGAGGCACAACGACACTGAAAGAAGATATGGAAATTAACAGATCAAAATATGTAGAAACAAATATTGGGAAGATCCCACTTGAAGACTATCGAGAAATCAGAGCAATGCAGTGTGGCTTTGACAGCTATGAAGATATGCTCAAGGAAGGTTATTGTATCGGAGTAGAATAAGGAGAATACATATGGGAAAATACGGATACGAATTGTGGTACGATGCAAATTGTATCACGGAAGATCATGGATTCGACTCGGAAGAAGAAGCTATCGAAGAGGCTCGATCCGCAATGGAGGAACGAATGAGTCTCTGGGCATCTGATGGAGTTGTGTTTGATGAAGAAGAGGAACGGGAGATGTTCGATATTCGGATTGTAGAAGAATAGAAGGATAACTATGGAATTACATTACATTGCACGAAACGAATTACCAAAATACTGGGAAGTAAGATCCATCTGTATCGAATTTGCAGATGGGTCCGATGCACTGGCGCAGGAGAATGGATATACCTTAGAAGAGTGTTTGCAGATGGAAGATGCAAGATTCTTTTTGGATTAGGAGGAAAGCAAATGCAATATGTAGTACAACTGGAAGAAGTTGATATTTCAGATGGCTGCGAAGCTGTCAATGTCTGGGATCTTGATTGTTCGGAATCACTGGCAAGAGCAAGAAAACTGGCAAAAGGTATCATCCGGTCGATCAAGGACCATGCCCTGCCACAGCTTTCTGAGATTTCAGACCCGACAAACCCAGTTTCTGTCAGCATTGCACAATACCAGTCTTACAGAAACTCTGGAAAGATAAGACTTGGACGGATCCTGGATGTTTTGGATGTCGAAACGATTCCGTCAGAGATCTGGAAAGGAGAGTTATTATGAAGGATTGTTTTGTACTTTTCCGGTACTATTTGGAAGAATAATTCCGTTGACAAATGGATATACAATGTGTATACTAAAATCAAAGATACGTATATCCATTGTATATACTATAGGAGGTTGAACACATGAACGGTACAACATTTGCAAAAGAAAGCAACGCATTTTTTACGAAAGTAGCTGTAAGAAAGTGGGGAAACAGCCAGGGAATACGATTATCAAAAGAGATAATTAGTAGAATGGGATTAAAAGAAAATGATGAAGTCGAGATCAATGTAAATAATGGAAAGATGGTTATTAAAAAAGCCAAACCAACATACCAAAATTTACAAGAAAGATTGGAAGCGTTTTACAAAAAGCCACTCGATGAAATTTATGTAGAAAGTTCTGAAGAAATTGACACAGGAAGACCAACAGGAGAAGAACAATGGTAGAGTACAACCAGGGTGACATTATAACAATGGATTTTAATCCGCAAAAAGGACATGAACAGAGCGGTAGACGACCAGCTGTGATATTAAGTAACGATATTTTAAATCATCACAGTTCTATGGCTTTTGTGTGTCCAATCACGAATACAAATAAACATCATCCGTTCCACATTGAATTAGATGACAGAACGGAAACAACGGGTGTTATTTTGTGTGATCAAGCCAAAATGTTAGATATCGGTGCAAGAAACGGAAGATTTAAAGAAAAGTGTCCAGATGATATTTGGAGGGAAGCAATAGAACTCGTAAAGAGTTTCTTGTAGTACAACTGATGATCCGGATTACAATGAATACGAATCTTACTGGTATCAGAAGGAACCATTATTATCAAAAAATTAATCTGTAATTACAAATAAAAGTCAGGAGATATCTCCTGGCTTTTGTTTTTTTACAAATTTGCAATTCTATTAATATCAGACAAATTTACAAAGAAAGGAGAAAATAACAAATCGTCTGAAATACAATTGCAAAAAGAGAAAGGACTATCTACATGCAAAAACAATACGAACTCAACAGGAGTTGGATCATGGACGATACAGGAGAAGTCGTGGGAGAAACAAATTTTGTTATTTCCGAGGCTTTTTTATTATCGCATTGGAAAGAGTGTCCTATTTGTGGACAGGAAGAAAATGTAGAAGATTTTTTGGAAGCATATGTTCCGGAAGATGACGGACAGTATCTTTATGATTTGGCGAAAAAATCCCAAAACCTTATCGAAGATATTGGCAAAAATTTATATAAAAAGTGAGGAGAAAAGTATGAGAAAAACATTATTGTTTAGAAACTGGAATGAATTCCAGGAGCCTATAGAAATCACAGTCGAAATCGAGGGAAATGCAGCAATAGAAAACGAATTTGTTCAGATGGCAGCATCGTCGATCAGGAAGGTTACAGAGAATGTGCCTGGATGGTCCCGGGATGATCTTGTGGAAGCTTTGTGTGGATACTGGGAATCTTTGGGATATACCTGTAAGTACCTCGCACCAGATTTTGTAGCCGAATTCTAAAATCGTCTGAATCATGATTTTTGCAAATTTCTTGCTGTATGAAAGATTGGTCTGGCAAGAAGAATGTGATCTACAAATCGTACTTCAAACAAGAGTTTCCTATGGAAGAATGGAGGATATAATATGCGATTACCACAAGAATTATTTGCAGAAGCCTTATGGTTGGAATGGGATAATCATTATGGAATTATCCATAAAGAAAAATTGCCAGATCTTCTCAGACGATACAATCTAAAATTAAAAAAGGAAAAGACTTTGGATGATATACAACTAGCTTTCGGTCGAGGTCTTAAAGATACGTTTGGTAATACGGTAAAACAAATAGAGCAAATTGCTGAAGAAATTGACAAAATCTGTATCATTGCTAATTGGGAAGATGCGGTTGCAAAGTATAAAATTTGATGAAACGATGATTTCAGTACTGGAGGATTAACTTTGAGAACAGTGCGTAAACTGGTAACAAGCCAAAAGAGTTTTGAGAAATTTGTTAAGAATCAGGGACCATAATAGTCCCTGATTTTTATTTTCCCATGTTTTTACATACTATGTATATCAGACAAATACATAAAGAAAGGAGAAAAACTAACATGTCTGAAATACAATAATGGAGAAAAAATTGATGGTAGTAAATTACAAATTAACAAATATCGAATGGAGAGAAAACACAGATCTTCCCACCGAACTTGATCTTCCGGAATCTTGTCTGGACAAAGAAGGTCATCCAGATATGGAGCTGATCCTGTACTGGCTGGAAGATGAGATCGGATATGCGTGTGATGGGTTCGAAATCGTGGAAATCGAAAATAGGATTTCCAAGGTGTTTGGACATCTGCTCTCATGGAAGTATTACGGCGATCTTCCGTGTGTACGGATCGGAAATACCATTCACATCACGGAAAACGCATTCAAGTGTGTTTGTGGACAGTCGTGGAGTTATGGAAGACCAACAGAAAGGGAATCATTACATAACAATAACATCATCTGGAGGGATATAAGCGCAGTCAGTTGCGAGAAATGTAGATCTTTATATAAGAAAGGAATCAAAACATGGAAGAACTAAAAGTATTCGATATTGTACATCATTTTAAACATGAAACACTAAGCCGGTCTGTATACTTACCGTATTGTATCGTTGGATGCCATACATACGGAAACCGGAGAACATCTGGTCATCTACAAAGCTTTGTATGATGGCCGTCCTTATGGGATCGATGTTGTCCCTGATCAGGTATTTGCCAGACCAGCAGAGATGTTCTTTTCAGAAGTGGATCACGAAAAATACCCAAATATCAAACAGAAATACAGATTTGAAAAGTTTAATAAGAAGTCAGGAGACTAATCCCCTGGCTTTTTTATTTCCTGACACTTTTTACATACTAAGAATATCAGACAAATTTTAAAAAGAAAGGAGAAAACATTACGTCTGAAATACAATTGCAAAAGGAGAAAAAATATGGGAGAAAATAAGAAATCCAAAAAAAATTTACTGCGTAAAAGATGCCCTATGTGCGAACGCGAAACATATTTACGAATGACCGAAGCTGAAATGATTCAGTTTGGCAAATATCACTACGACGGTGGACTTATCCAGGTCCAGGACCGATTGCCTTATATGGGAGTTCGAGAAAGGGAATTTCTTGTCACTGGTTTTTGCCCAGATTGTCAGGAAAAAATTTTTGGGACAAAACATGACAAATCCAATTTTATCTTTATGGAAAATGATGGAGACGATAGGGCGAAGTTACTTTCCGAACTTGGGATAGAAAACATTTACTTTATTGATGATAAAGGGTATGTTGTCCCAGAAGAATAAGTTTATGTTTCAAAAGGAGAGCAGGTATGGCATATTACAGCAGTCCAAAACAATATGAAACAACTACCGGAAAAGCATTTACAACAAAATGCTCATCCATCCACCGCACTGGAAGCGTCCGTGGAATGGTAAAGCTGGGATTCTGGGACAAGGATTCCGATAAGGTCCGGTATGGCAATTATATTTATCAGCAACCGTAATTAAATGTATTCCCGTCAAAGGGGTAGCGGTGCATATGGATGCGCCCTGATGGCACGGACAGCCAGCTTGCTGGTTGGAAACAGGGAACTGTCACGGTTGTCAGAAACCCCTTCCATAGGAGCTACTGCACCGCATGGGAGGGGTAATTCATACGTTATGTGCAAGAGAAGATTAATAAAAAAGGAGATTACAATTTATGAGATTTGAAAATTTAAAACAGATCATTGTCGGGGATTATGTATGTACTCCGATCAAAAACGCATTTAATAACAAAACTGCCTACTGGCTTTCTAAGGACGGCTGTATGCTGTCCCTCTATATGTTTACTGCGGAAGAATGTTTCAGTCAGGAAGATTTTGATTCCCGGTTTTCTGACGAATCCCTTGCTCAATACATCACTATGTTTGAGCAGCGATGCAATCAGGTCATCGACAACAAACAGTACTTTGAATTCCGCCAGAAAGCGGAACTGTATTTGGAAAATCTGAAGAAGGAAGGTCTTATCGAAACCGCACGTAAAACCCCGGCCGACAGAAATCGTCCGCGGGATACAAGTGCGTAAGAACGACATCTGGAGTTCTTAGTAGAAACTGGTTTGCGTTTCTACATACTATGAAAGAAGAGTCATTTTTTAACCAATGTGGAAGGAGGCATATCTCATGCGTACATGGACGATCAACTATAAAAGAAACGCTGTACTCCGGGAATACTTTTCCCGGACAACTACAGATACCCGCTGTATGCGCAATACTGCCAACTTCTATATCCGTAACACAATGACAGGTCTCCGTAAATCCCCGGAGGAACGGACAAAGGCAGAAACAGAAGTCCTGCATGATGTGTTCACCGGGATCCAGAAGGCAAATCTCCATAGTGAGGAGCGGTATGCAAAAAAGATGGATCAGTTGAGACAGACGGGCGGCATGAAATCTGCCGTTGCCTGTTCGAAGATGAAACGGACCGTTTTTGCCTATCCCACACGGGAGCAGTGGTTTTTGTCCTATGGAACACTGGATGCCATCTTTAAGGCGACCGGGAACCCGGTCTACTGCCGGATGGACGGTCAGGTAAACCAGAACGCCATCCGGAAAACAGAGAAAGCCTGGGTGGGATATTTCCATGCTCGGAAAGAGTATCTGGCACATCCGGAGAAGTTTCAGGGGAAGCCAAAGATCCCGGGGTACATCCGCACGACCGGATCCACCGCCTGGTGGACCATACAGACGGCACGGCTGTCGTTTGTGCATGGTAAGGCATATCTGCGGTTTGTTCACTGCAAGGAACCACTCTGCATTGGAAAAACATCCGCCTTTACCGGCATGACCTACATAAAGACAGAAGTAAAACCATACCACGGACAGTTCTGCGTGATGGTAACGTTCGATGACCACAGCAAAGAGACCCCGGTGCCGGAACATCCGTCCCGGATTCTCGGCGTAGATGTAGGCTTGAATAACCTGCTCGCCGTGGCAGGGAACTTCGGAAAACATCCATTCCTCATCAAAGGCAGACCGGTGAAAGCTGTCAACCAATGGTTCAACAAACATCGGGCAAAGCTTCTGTCCGACCGTACCAGGGGTCTGGACAGTACCCGTTCCGAGAAGAACAGCCATGCCTTAGATGCCCTTTCCCGGAAAAGGGAAGATGTTTTGCGGGATGTGTTCTACAAATGCGCCTGGTACCTGCTGCAGTATGCGAAACACCATAACGTGGATGTCATCGTGGTCGGCTATAACAAGGAGCAGAAACAGGAGATTGAGATGGGAAAGGCTAACAATCAGGCATTTGTTTCTGTCACGTTTGAAAAACTGCGCCAGTGTATCCGTGTGGTGGCAGCCAAACTGCAGATCCCGGTCGTGGAACAGGAGGAAAGCTACACCTCCAAGGCAGATATAACCGCTGGGGATACTATCCCGACCTACGGAGAGGATGATGAGAAAAAGGTTTTTTCCGGCACACGAACAAAGCGCGGACTGTACCGCTGCCATGATGGAAAGCTGATGAACGCCGATGTCAACGGCGCAGCCAACATCCTGCGGAAGCGGTATCCGGATGCGTTTGCAGGACAAGATCTGTCCTATCTGCAGGCAACGACAAACGTGGTGGAGATCCGGGACTGGTATGTCCCCGGTGGTAAAAAAAGACTACATAAAAAACACCATCCAAGTTCGGTGGCGAAGATCCGTCATAGCGAGCGGAAGAACAGACGCAGGGAACTGCTGCAGGTGTTTGGAAAGAGCAGAAAAACCTGGCAGAAGAAAGCTGCCTGAAAAAGTAAACCCATCACAGGGTGTAGTGGGCGTGTGACCGCCCATCGAGGCGCAGTATGGCCTCGCAGAAGCCGCATCCGACATATGTCGCTTGCGGCAGTTCACGTGGACGGTACTATGGCGTGAGAACGATCAGGATCATTGGGATCGGCTCAACTCAAAGGAGGAAGTTCTTGATCTTTTGGATCGATTATCAAAAAAACCAAGATGTCTGCAAAAACGATACATGGATTTTTTCACCGAAAGCCGATGAGTTCGCATTAACCCCAGATCTTTTATAAGGAGAGCGCATATGGCAGATTTAAACCATTTATTCCATTTACACCAACCGGTTCGCTGCCGGCTGGATGGAAAATTTTACAAAGGAACCGTTGCAGAAATATACCCCGATCACATCATCGTTGATATTCCAGGTGTTTCAGACCATTGTTGGTTTGAAAATGGTCTGAATATTGGCGATGTGTACCCGGAATATAATTTCACGGAATAGGAGAGAGTAACTATGAGAAAAATGAGAGTCATGGTAACAAAATACGGCTATGCCGTTGTAGAAGCAGAAACAGAAGAAGAAGCATTACATAAAGTCTCCGCAATGGACGATTCCGAATTCGACTGGTCGGATTCGGACGATGGACAGGTTGTGGATGATGATGTGGATTTTGAGTAAAAGGAGAAATACGATATGGAAATTAGAAAAATCGATAAAGACGAGAAACTGGCAACGATCACACTCACGACAGAGGAAGTGAGTAAGATTACTTCCATTCTGCAGGCAACAGCCCTGGAAAAAGATGCGTTATATCACCAGCTGAATTTCAATCTGCAGATTGTAGATATGCTGTTACGGAAAGGTCATGTTGAAGCAGACTATGAGGAAAAAGATCCGTATGCTACCAAAGAAACACTTTTTTGCAAGTTAAGTGCATTAAGGGTTCCGGGAGAATATTGTATTTACCCATTGGAAGACGATGGGACAAAAGGTGTAATCATTCGTGTTGTCGGGCTGATTACAAAAGAAAAAATGTATGTGGTAGAAGAATGCTGTCTGTCCAAAAATAAGGACTGGGTTCCATATGCAGATACGGAAGACTATGTACCGTTTGGAGAGATCGATCAGCTGATGGACTCTGTACAGAATGCAGTAAGAGATCTTTCTCTCTACATGGGAACAAAGACCGAAAAGAAAGGGAATAATTCTATTCCGGATCTCCCTGACATTCCAGATCCGTCCACGGTGCCAGAAGAACACGATCCATTACAGGTATCCGAAGGCTCTGAAAAAAACAGAGCAGAAGGACCAGCTTTAGATCTTTCAAAAATCATGAATTCTCTTCCGGAAATTCCAAAACCAACCGTGAAAACACTTCGTTTTCGTAATGAAGATTTACCGTATGCTACGAACTGGTTAGATGAGCATACCTTCCAATTCTGGTTTGGAGAGGATCATCTTTTGGACAAAGAAGGGGATCCTTATATGATCTTTTTTGAGTATCATACGGATGAGATCAAGTGGATCGTTGGGATCCGTTGGGAACAGGACCATGTTTCTTGGGATTCTCTGGTAGATCCGAATGCCTATATTACAAAAATGGAAATTGCTGCGATTAAAAAGATTGCTGAAAAAGAAATGCTGAATTCTTTACATACAAACCATTAGAATTCCAGAATCAGGGACCACAACAGTCCCTGATTTTTATTTCCCTGATTTTTTCAAACACTATAAGTATCAGACAAACCATTACGAAAGGAGAAAAAATGTCTGAAATACAATTTACAGGAGAAATAAAATATGGAAAAAACATTACTAGAAAACATTTGCGAACAGATACGAATGGCGAAAGAGGAACCATTTTGCAGAAAAATCTATGATGTGGTACAGGATTACTGCTACAAAAAAGATTTTCATCTTTCTAAAGAAGAACGGAAGATCATCCATGACGTTGGATTGGAAGAGAGTTTTCTTTTTTGGATGGAAAGCCGTGGGAAACGGATCGGATATCAGGTTGTATACGAATACAAAGGGTACCTGCTGTCCGCTGGCAATCCACAGATCTTTCCGGAAAAAGAGATCGCGGAAAAATACAGAAGGAATTACCTCAAATATCCATGGGCAGATCAGAAACTTTTCCTCGAAGAAGTCATTTATGAAGGAAAACCCCTGAAAGAACGGCAGGAATACCATGGAAAGAAGGTCTGCAATATGGAGTGGTATTGCGGGATTGGCGCATTGGAAATTGGCGATCTTGTCGATGCCAGTATTGTGGACCAGATTATCAACTGTCTGCCTCCGGCATGTATGCGTTCTGACTGCACACAGTTAGGAGAACCTACAGACCATAGGAAGGATGGAGATAAACTGAAACCGGTATTTGCTACTTTCCGGAAAGTAGAAGATGATATCTGGGAATTTTGTGGTTCTTGTTTTCAGGGAGAAAATGTAGAACGATGAGTAGAAACACCATATTGTTAGGAGAGAGTTTATGACGAACAGAGAACGTATGATAAATCTACTGTTGGACGGTCTGAACAAGGAACTGGAAAGGTTTGTTTCGGACGATGACGGTGTAAGCGAAGAAGCAATGGTATACTACAACATTAACTGCCCATATTTCGATGGCGATTCACGCTGCCACTGCAGTCATACCATTTCCCCGACCCGGGAAATGTGTTCGGCTTGCAAAACGGAATGGTTGGACAGCGAAGAAGATGTGTAATACAGCAAAGAGGAGTCAGAAATGGCTTCTCTTTTTGTTTGTTTCTTTGTTTAGCAAACTATACATATCAGGTAAATACAGAGGAAAGGAGAAAACACAACTACCTGAAATACAATTTATAAGGAGGCACCATCATGTTTTGCGATGTTGTTTGTAGCATTTATGAGGAAAGAGGCACAGATACCTGTCGAGATATCCGTGTAGATTCACACACATTGTGTAGCAATTTGGAAACGGAAGATGAGGCAATGGATTACATTAATGATCATGATTGCAGCCAGTATGATCATTGCTGTGCAAAAAACGAATATCCTTCCATTGAGATCGAAGTGCACCAGGATGATGGAAGTATAGCAGAAGTAATTACTGTAGATTAGAAAAAACATGTTACATTGGAGGAAAATATCATGAAAATCACACCAAAAGAAATTAACGTATTCAAAGGAGATTTTATTGCAACAGTCAAAGAACTGGAAAAAAAATACGGAGTAGAAATTGCTCTCGAAAACATCCGTTACACACCGGAAGAAAAATTTGAGGGCAAAATGACAGTAACAAATCTGGAAGCCAAGAAGACTCCCGAAGAAACCTTCCGGGAAGAATCCAAATATTTCCGTTTGTACGGGGTAACACCGGACATGTACAGACAGATCTTCCGAGGGGCCGACCGGAATATTTACCGGTTGGTAGGACTTCGAACGAATGCCAGAAAAAATATTTTTGTGGTCACAAAACTTCCGGAGGAGAAAACGCAGTATGTCTGCGGACTTGAACTGTTACATATTCGGAACAACATGTATGAGAAGATGATTCAGTATATCCTGCATGATGCGACAGAACAGACTTTCCAGGATTTCATGGGATATGATATAAAGCCGGTTGACCGTTCTGATGTTGAGGAAGTCATCATGCAGATGCCAGATGACATGTTCCATGCATTCTGCAAGAATTTTGGACTGGAAGAAAAGAAATAATTAGAATTCAGCAGCAGAAAGAGTCGAGCGATCGGCTCTTTTTGTTTTTTTCTTTTTCCCCCATTCTATCAGTATCAGACGAATTTATAAAGAAAGGAGAACATCAATAACCTGTCTGAAATACAATATTAAGGAGTTCAAAAAATGATCAAAAATTTTGCAGATTTAAAACGTGCCATTCAGGCAAAAACACCATTTCTTATCGTGGAACATTACACCCGTCCCGAATTTTCCCAAAAGATCCGGATTCCAACCGTTGTCCTAAGTCGTGGATTTTATTCCATTGTAAAAGACTCACCAGATGCAACAGAAACGTTAGCGAATAACGGGAAAGGAATTTGGATGGAATTTGGAAAAGCCGGTGACTGGACGTTTGATGGAGAGTTTTGTGAGATGTCTTTCCAGGGGCGAAAAATCTACAAGATCCTTTTCTCTCAAAAACAGATGCAACTATTTGCACGCGTCGATGCCCACGGTGAAATCCCAGAATCGGAAATGCGGAAGCTGATCGCATTTTCCCAAAACGCAGCACCTACGGATGAAGAGCGAAAAGGAACTGCGGATATTCTGGAAAAAGTCTGGCCGGGACATAACGGATATATCCCGGGATGTATTCTGGACGATGCGGCAGACAAATTAGGAATCAAGTTGGAATGTGGATGTTCCGATATTGATTTTTAGAACAAACAAATAAATAAGGAGAAAAAAATTATGCGTGAACAAATTATAAATATGTTACTTACTGCTATCAAAGAAAGTCTGGGAGAGGAATATCTTGTAGACTCGTCTATCATCAAAAAAAATAACAACACTAAGAAATATGCTATATCCATTCGCAAAAGAAACGAACAAGTAGCGCCGATTTTGTATATAGATTCTATTCTGGAGGATATAGAACTTTTTAAGTCGTCTCTTTTAGATGGAACAAAACAGATCCTTTCTGCATATCAGTCGGCGATCACAGAAGTGTCTACATTGGCAGTGCCAGACTTAAATAAATCGTATGTTCTGAAGCATGTGTACTATCAGCTGATCCATGCAGGATCGAATGAAGATCTGATCAGAACGGTTCCACATAAAAGATTTTTGGACTTAGCCGTGGTCTTTCGTATATCTGTTGGAAAATCTGATGGAATGTCACATACATTTATTTTAAGTAAGGAAATGACAGAAAAGGCAAACCTTACTCTCGAAGAACTGGATACAGCGGCCGGAAAGAATACAAAAGAAAGAGGTTTTTCACATACCCCACTTTCTGAGATTCTGCATATTTATATGCCAGAGAAGTTACGGCCATATGTATTGACAAACCCGGAAAACACATATGGGGCAAATATCTTGCTGTTTCCAGAAGAATTGGCAAAAACAGCAGCTGTATTTGAAGAAGATTTTTATCTCATTCCTTCCAGTATTCACGAACTTATGGCATATCCTGTATCAAGCATAGAAAAAGAATATTTGTTGGAGATACTTCGATCAGTAAATGCGGATCCAACTGTTGTAAAAAAAGAAGAAGTTCTTGGATACAGAATTTACCGTTATAACCGTAAGACAGGAACTGTTACATTTGCTTAGAAATAGCAGAAAGGAAAAATCATGAAGATCAAAAGAGACGGAAAAGAATACATACTAACAACAGAAGAATTGTTTGCTGCCCACCGGGAATTTGTTGTCAACTTTATGCGGGATACACTGGAATCCGATTTTGGAATTGATGAGAAAGATTCTGAAAAGTTAACAGAAGCTGCATATGAAAAATATGCCGAAGGTGATGGCAAAACGGAATACGAATGTATCGAATGGGTTGCCAATCATTCTGTGGAAATCTTGTAATTATTAAAAAAAATTGTTATACTAAAGAAAGGAAGATTCGATTGGAAGAAGAATTGCGAAATACGTTAGAATCAACCGATCAGAATGCCCAGTATGATGCCTGTGCCAAGCGAATTCTTGGGAACAAACAGATCCTGGCACGTATCGTCAAAGCAACGATCCCTGGATTTCAGGATATGGCGCCCTCAGAGATCATTCCATATATCGAAGGAGAACCATTAATCGGTAACATCCGTATGGAACCCGGACTGACCAATCCGTCCATGACGGAAACAATCTCCGGGATGAATACGGAAGATACCGACCGGTCAGAAGGCAAGATCTACTTTGATGTGTTATTTTATCTTTTGGAAGCCACTGGCATCAGCAAAGTCATCATCAACGTGGAAGCACAACGGAAAGAAGATACTGGATATCCGATCATCAACCGTGGCATATACTATGGATGCAGGAATATTTCATCCCAAAAAGGAAGGGAATTTGCCCATTCCAACTATGGGGATATTAAAAAAGTATACAGCATCTGGGTATGCTTTAACCTGGATCAGGACTGCATGAATATCCTGCATATGGAGAATACTGCTGTGATTGGCAATCATAAATGGAAAGGTGATCCGCAGCTGATGAACGTGATCCTGATCGGTCTGCAGAAAGAAACGGCTGACACAGAATATACATCTACTGGAAATGCTTTACATGATCTTTTAAAAATCGTCTTTTCGAACCACCTAACGGCAGAAGAAAGGATCGATCTTTTAGAAGAGCAGGAGGATTTCTCAACGGATACCAGTTTTCGAAAGGAGTTGGGTCATATGTGTAACCTGTCTTATGGAATTTCAGAATTTGCCATGGAAAAAGGTTGGGAAAAAGGCATGGAGAAAGGCATGGAACTCGGTCGTATCCAGTCCATCCAGAAGTTACTATCAAAAAAGATTGCTAAAGAAGATGTGAAAAGCATGTTGGATGCTACAGACGAAGAAATTGCAGCAGCAGAAGAGATGTTGTATGTCAAGTAGTAGATTTCATTCAGAAAAGACTCGGCTTGTCCGGGTCTTTTGTTGTTTTCCCAAAAAGAGTCAGCAATGGCTCTTTTTTGTTGTCAGAAATACCGGATTTTGTTTTTCATCCTTTTTTACATTCTATGAATATCAGATAAATTTTTTACGAGAGGAACATCTCATATATCTGAAATACAATTTTTCATAAAAGGAGAAAGACATATGAAAATCTACACAAGACATGGAAACAGATACGTAATCGACCACAACATGCACATGATCACAGGAGAGAATATCAACCCGATTTATTACTATGGCGAACCAAATATTCTGCTTGGCTTTCCAGCATCTTTCCAGACAGACCGCGGAGTCTGGAAAACCTCTGCGATTGTCAAGATAGAAGAAAGTCCGAAAAATCATACGTACAAACTGTTTTCCAGCACAGACAAACAGCTGGAGAGTTTTGAAACCCGGTATGCATATTCACATTTTCATGAAGAACCAGTAGCCATTGAACGTCCAATGCAGATCAGTAATGGATCTGATCTCACTGAAGGCAAGGTTGTTTTTCAGACAGTCGGCAGCGATGTCCAGATCACTATGTATCCAAGAAAAATCGAAAGAGGGGCATTTTACATCCCCACACAGTTTGGAGAAGCGGTTGTATATGGAATGAAAGTATATACCGCACATCATACCCATATCTTTTATGAAGGAAATGTATCCTTTGCATAAGAATTCAAAAAAGAGGAGCTTCGGCTTCTCTTTTTGTTTCCTGAAAATTTTTAGATTCTATAGGTATCAGGCAAATATTACGAAAGGAGAGAAAAAATGTCTGAAATACAATTACGGAGGAAATTTTTTATGAAGGAACAAATGCTTCAAATGGGATTTGGTGTGACGAATGGAAAAGACCGCTTTTTTGAAATGTTTTACCTTTCAGAAGCAGCACAGGAACGGATCATACAGAAGAAATTCAAAAAAGGCGGATTGGGGATTGTCCTGGACGGAACGAAATATTGTTCTTTGTGGAAAGATGGAAGTTTCTATTTTTCTGAAGGAACATCTGCTGCGCAGAGTATGGATGTTTTTAGTTATGATGCGATCAGGGACTTGAGTTTCAACCTAATCCGAGAAAAACGTTTTATGACAAAAGAAGAGTATCAGCGCTGTCTTCGGTATTTTTACTCTTACACCTCAGACATGATCCATTACATGAATATGGATACCAAAAAACTGTTTTTGAATGAAGAGGAGATGGGATTAAAGCGGATCACGGAAAATGTCCATGAACGGACGTTTTTGGAAAAACTCCTGCAAGTGCTTCCCATGCTGCAGACCATGGATATTCCGTCCAAAAGAGACCAGTACCGGATCCAGGAAGTTCTTGATGCTGCTACATTTCTGTTACATGTAAACAATCAGTATATCGGTCCAGATTTTTCTTATGAGCAACCAGAAGTTTTTATCACGGAGGATGAAATCCTGCAGTATTTGTGCAGCGGATCTGGTATTGAAAATGGAAAGTATCGGATCTGGAATTTCTGTAAAGAAAATCATCTAGTAAAGGAGATTTCTGAATTTTTGAAAAATGAGTACGGAAATCGCGGACATAACAGCGCATTGTCTGGCGATTTTTTTTCCGATGCGAATTATGATGGCAAAGGAATCCGACTTACAAAAGCTGGCTGTACTGTCCAGCTATCCTGGATGGAAGCGGCGAAGAAGATTCGATGTCTGATCCATGCAGATCAATACTTAACACAATCTGAGAAAGAATACATTCCTCTTTGGGAACAGAAAAATCTGGCTCGGAAAATCTATAATTTTTACAGCAATCTGCCATTATCTTTTATAAAACCATGGGAAGAGTCTGGAGATTACTGGAAAACCGTTGACCGTATCTGTGACCTTGAGGATTCTTTGTTACGTGCAGATCTGGAAAAACAGTTAAAACTACTGCCAGAAGGTTCTAAGAGTCGGGAAGAAGGAAAAAACTTACTTTTGGAATTGCGTGGTAATCCTTCTGGAAAAACAGACGAAAAGTTTGTTATTCCACAAGAACCTGGCACACAGATGTCCATTTTTGATTTCATGTAGTAGGAGGATTTGTATGAAAAATACACAATTGCCAGTTCTGACAAAAGAATATCAAAGACAAGCAGCCGGAATGATCCGGCAATATGCAGATAAGCTGATCCAGATGGGATACGGATTCACCCGCCGACAGCTCAAAGAAATGAATTATATTGATGTGCAGGAATTTTTTGAGAAAAAATCCAATCACAACAGCATGAAGCGGGAATATCTGGATCTCGGAAAAACAATCCCACAAGATCAATATTTCTATTATTTGATCCCATGCTATAAGGAAGGGGTATTCTACATCGGTATGGATCAGTACATGTATTGGCAGGTCAAGGATATCTCTATGGAAGATCACACACTTACCGTATATCTGATGATGCATACGAAGCAAATGATGCACACCTGGTGTCCCGGATTATCTGGGCTGTATAAATATACCTATGCCCCTGCAGATACGACCATTGCTTTCCAGCCACTGGAGAGTATGAGCGTACAGGAAGTGATTCATAGTATCCCGCTGGAACAATTCTCCTGGACTTCCGATGAAAAAGATGCCTGGAGAAAGTTTCAGAATACGATCGATCTTTTTGCTCCTGTCAAAGATGGTTCGAAAGAAGATGCTGTATATCGATTGGGAAAAGTCTTTCTTACTCTCAGTACCATTTTAAATCGACTCCTGCAGACACAAAATCCACATACAGTTTCCGATAAGTCAAAAACAAAGACAAAGATTGAACATCATATGGAAGTATCTGATCAGTCGGAGCGAAAAACAACCTATATTGGAAATGTCCAGATACGTTCTTCCCAAAAACCACGAAAACCTTGTACGTCCATTACCTATCATGTAGATTCCTGGACGAAACGGGGACACATCCGGCATTACAAATCCGGAAAAACAGTATATATTCCGGAAAAAGTATGTCACCGGAGAAAGGCAGAAACAACGAAACCTACTAATGCAAAAATTATTGTAAGAAAAGGAGAAAAACATGAACCCTAACTTAGAAAGAACGATGAGAGAAAAAGATTTTGATACCATTCTGAAATCATAATATGAAAGAAGATACAAAAGAAGTATTCTTATATAGTCCAGCGTTTGACGTTGAATATAATGAGAACGATATTATGGATTGTGTTGGCAGAGAATTGGGTGTTGAAATAAATAACCTGTTTGTAGATGGCGACAAATATTGTGCTGCAATTTATTTTACGGTAAGAAAATTAGAAGAATGAATCGGCTATTTACTGAGAAAGTGAGGAAAACAATATGGATAAATTAGAACAAGCAATGCAAAGTGAAGACTTTTGGGTTGAACTTGCAGATACATCATTTGGTACGGTCGTACTTCATGGTAAAAATACGAACAGTAGTGCAGACAATGAGTATTATGAGGTATCAAGCGAGATTAATACGGATGGAGATTTTGCTATTACTTTCTTCAAGACTTATGAGAAAATGAAGAAATGGTTTGATGAATGGCAAGGTGAAGGCTTTTATAATTATCTTGTTGAATTATACGAAAAACAATTAACCCAATGAAACGTAGATTTCTTAATTGGAGGGAACGATTATGGATGATATGCAATTTGCAAAGTATGCAGCAGATATAAGAGAAATCTTAGAAAAGACAGATCAAGAGAGTTTGAAAAATTTGTTACGTAATGCAGTTGCCTATGCACATAGTAACAACAGTTCTAAGACAAACTGGACTGCTCAAGAATTATTTGTAGATGTTATTCCAGATGAATTAATAGCAGAAATATTTAACAAAACTTAATGCAAAAATCATTGTGAGAAAAGGAGGAAACCATGAACCCTAACTTAGAAAGAGCAATGAGAGAAAAAGATTTTGATACCATTCTGAAATCAGAATATTCGGAAAGATTCGATAAGATCCGGAAAGAAATGATGGTCATGTCCTGTTACAAATATGGACCACTCAAGGACAACTATGGCAACTACAAATGCATGGATGCCATCGGGAATATCCGAAAACGTCTGGAAAAGTACGAGGAGACCGGGAACACCGAATTTCTGGCCGACATCGCAAACTTTGCCATGATCGAATTCATGTGTCCAAGTATTCCGGGGGCACATTATGAAAAAACAGATTCCGGAGCTTGCGAGACTGTCGGGTTTGGGATCCTGGAACTGAAAAACAAATGATCTACAAGAGGGGCTTTGGCTCCTCTTTTTATTTTTGGAAAAATTCCAGATCCTATGAGTATCAGACAAATTTTTAATGAAAGGAGAAGCGTATTACATGTCTGAAATACAATACAAAGGAGAACTTTATGCAAGAAAAATTACGAATTTACGGAAAATGTTTGCAGAACTGGATGGTTTGGGACGATCGTGGAAAGAAACATATCACACAGGTAGAACTTGCTTATACCGATTATGATCCAGCAGATGGTTCTGTTATTCAGACCGGTTCTGAAGACTTTTCCCTGGAACGCTACAAACAGGAACTAACAAGCAAATACTGTTATACCTGGAATGGAGAAGACCGGACAGAAGAAGGATACCGGCATTTTGTTGCTCACGGGCATTTTCTTTTTCGGAAAGCAGATCTGATATTATTACATCGGTATCTAAAAATAAAATTTCCAAAAGAAAAACGAATTGAATTGCGTTTCTAAGGAGGAATTTATGGAACGAATTTTGTTACGAAAAGAATTACCAAACAAGATACCTCAGAACATGTTCGACACTTTTACCTATCAGGTGTATCGAAGATACTGTAAGGATTTTGCGTCATGGTTGGAAGAAAACTATCAAGTACGGTATACAGATCAATTGGATCATGTGGACCTGGATACAATTTTATCGAACTATGAATCTTATCTAAGAAAAGCCATGAATCAAGCGATCACATATGCCAGAATGTATCCGCTCTTTTTGATATTTGGATACGAGCCAGATCATTTTTCTAAGTATCATATTGATCTGCAGCCTACAGTATGCAATTTGTGTGGAGGAAAAACAATTCTTACCAGTAATTCCATCATTTATGGGAAGCAATATGGCAGTGGAAAGTGTTATTACTGTACAAAATGTGGCGCATTTGTCGGAACACATGTTCCACGACCAACCATAGCATTAGGCATTCTTTCCGACGAAAACATGCGCAAGATGCGAAAGAAATGCCATCATTTGTTCGATTCGTTTTGGCGCACTTCAAAAGAACGGAACCAATGTTATCAGCGTCTGGCAATGGCACTGGATATCGATATTACCTTTTGCCATTTTGGATATTTTGATCAGGAACAATTAGAGAAAGCATATCAGGTTATGTTAGCCTGGAAAAAGTAAAAAGGAGAAAATGCATGAATAAAACAATCGATGAATATTTTGAAACACATACCGAACCAGTCGAATTAGCTTTCGGCACCTTTTACTCAGCTGCAGATGGCAATGTCCGGCTCGTTATGAGGGATGGCACTGAAATAACTGCTTTTGACTGAAAAATGTAGCGGCGCAAGCTCCATCTGAACCACGGCTCAGGTGGAGATAGCCGCTTTTTTTTATTTTCCCTGCTCCTGGATATATTTCCGGATCACTTCTATCGGTGCCCCTCCGGAACTGAGGATCAGGTAGCTGCGGCTCCAGAAATACGGTTTCCAGTAAAACTGTGCCAGATGTTCTGCATACGTTTTCCTTACCAGGCGGGAAGTAGAGGATTTCAGGGAATTGATGACATTGGCCAGGCAGACCTGCGGCGGGGCGGAAAAGAGCAGGTGGATATGGTCTGCCTCCCCGTTCATCTCTAACAGTTCGATCCCGTTCAGCTCCAGCAGACGCTGGCATTCCCTGCGCAGGTACTGCAGCATTTCCGGGGTGATACACGGCTTCCGGTATTTCGTCACCAGGATCAGGTGGTATTCCAGACGGTACTTGCTGTGGCAGTTCCGGTTACATTTCAGCTCCATAAAAACGCCTCCTTTTTACAAACTCATGTTCTGTTTTTCTTGTAGAACTGACTGATCTATGCTATAATCATTATATACAAAAACAGCAGGTATTACAAGGAGTTATCGGATGAAACATTACGCAGTACGTGAAGTAGAACTGAACCATATGAACCCTGGCCTGAAGCGTGTCCTGAAAGACACGCTCCGGGAGTTCCATGCTGCCGTAAGACTGCTGGGAGAGATTGCCAGGAAGGAATGGGACGACCTGAAAGACCGGACCAGCCAAGACCAGCTGACCCGCATGGAACAGCTGGTCCATACCACAAAAAAGAACCCGGCGAAGTATCCGGAGTTCGATACGGTGTTCTATAAGTATCCGTCCTACTACCGCAGGAGTGCGATCCATGCCGCCTGTGGGCAGGTATCTTCTTACCAGACACGGTTAGAGCAGTACCAACAGAAACGGTATGAGACCATCTCCAACGGAAAACGCTTCCGGGAAAGACCACCGGTCTTAAACCTGGAGACTGCTTCCTGTCCGAGTCTGTACAAGGGACAGATGTACCAGAAGGAAGGATGCACCATCCAGCTGAAAGTCTTCATCCGTAACACCTGGGACTGGATCACTGTCACCATGCCCTCCAGGGACAGGAAGTGCCTGGACCAGGCACTGGCTTCGGGCGGGAAACTGTTCTCCCCGAAACTCCTGTCCAGAAAGAAGAAGTTTTACCTGCAGTTCCCTGTCCTGTTCCCACAGTCCAGCTTCCCGGATCTCCCGGTCAAAGACCGCACCGTGCTTGGTGTGGACCTGGGGATCAACCGCGGGGCTGTCTGTTCCGTTGTCCATGCATCCGGTACTGTCCGCGGGCGGTATTTTGACCCGTTTGTAAGGGAAAGAGACCGGATCGGCCATCAGCTGAACAGACTGAAAAAAGCCGGCAGACAGTCCGGGAAGGGACAGACACTGGCTTCCTGTTATACAAAACTGGATGGCATGAAAAAGAATTATACCCGGAAACTGGCACACTGGATCGTCCAGCGTGCCAAGGAAAACCAGGTCTATGGCATCGTGCTCGAACATTTAGGGAAGATGCGCGGGCGTGGACGGAAGAAGGACCGGATCCACCACTGGTGTAAACGGAAAGTCTTCTCCCTGGTCAAGGGGATGGCCCTGCGTTACGGGATCCGGGTGTTTGAGATCAACCCGCGCAACACCTCTGCCCTTGCCTTCGACGGCTCCGGCAGGGTTACACGGGATCCGGACAATTTTTCTTTGTGTACTTTCGCATCCGGGAAGCGGTATGACTGCGACCTGAGTGCGTCCTATAATATCGCGGCGCGGTATCTTATCCGTGCCTTTATGAAATCCCTGCCGGAAACGGCATGGTCGCAGTGCGTGGCGAAAGTTCCTGCATTGGCGAAGAGAACCGACTGTACGTTATCCACGCTGTGGGAACTATACCGGCTTGCCGGGACAGGAAAAGCAGCTGCTTGACATGCAGAAAAAGCACCTCTGCAGCAGGTACGGCTGGAAGATGCAGTACACGTTTTGTGTGCGCTGCCATGGGAAACCTGGCAGGTCTTCTTCGTGTCCAAGTGCGGCAGGTGTCATGGTTCTGAAGCAGTAGGTCCGTCCGCTGCTTTCAGAAGCTCCATCTGAATCCAGTTCGCTGAATTCAGGTGGAGAGATTCACGAAGAAGACCTGCAGGACTTTTATGAGGAACATGCAGCTGGAGAGTTTCGTATCTGCTCCGTATGCGGATCCCCAATGGATGCCGGATACATGTGCGAAGGCAGCGATTTTTATGCCTGCTCAGATACCTGTTTGCATCAGGATATGGACGAGCGTTATGGAGTTGGAAGGTGGAAACCGACCCCTGCACTTACCGCAGAAGAGGAAAAAATGAAAGAAGAAAATGAATTTACCGAAGACAGCTATCATGCATTTCTGGGTAAAGATGGGTATTGGCACGCAGATGATACCTTTTACACCGAATGGTATTAGAATGCAATTTTGGGAGAAATGAAATGGAAAAAGAAAAAATCATACAAGAATTACAGAAACACGACTCAACCATCCTAAATTTTCCAGACCGTGGTCCCTGGGGATCCAGTTCTTCTCCGAACGTGGAATCTGGAAGCTGCCGTAGAAAGGAGAAAATTATGTCTACAACTGTTATTTACGAAAAAATACAGAAACTGAAACTAGAAATGATCCTGGATGGCTGGGATATCGAGGAAAAATATTCCAATGATGGTTGGAAGGGCCATTCTGGATATACCATATGGGCAAAACGGGAGGATTGGCATGAGAAATATGCGTGTCTGATTACTGGACATTCCGTTGCTTTCTGGACAACATGTGAGAATTTCTTATGCCCTTTTGATATGCTTGCAGCGGTATCCACATTAAGAAAACGTATACAGAAAGCCTGGAAGGATTTTCCGAATTCTGTTCCCTGCCAAAATAGATATGGAGATATCGTAGAAGATTTCTGCGTGACTCCATTTCACAGCGTTTCAATGAAAATCCCAGCAGGATTCTCCTGACAACGTCAGGAGAAGAATGCGTCTTATTTGGAATACTGGTTCCGGATATACTTTTCCACCACTTCCCGGCTCATGTCCCCCAGGGTACTCATAAAGTAACTGTGGCTCCACAGATGACCGCACCAAAACTCCTGGTCTCGGATCTCCGGATGCATCATGAAAAACTGTTTCGCACTATGCCCTTTCAGATATTTGACGATATCTGCAGGGGCATATTTCGGCTTAAAGCTTATCAACAGGTGGATATGGTCCGGCATCACTTCCATCTCTTCGATGGTGATCCCTTTCTCTTTTGCCAGCTGGGTAAGGATCGCTTTCATATCATCCACCAGATCCTGTGTTGTGAATGCCGGGTTCCGGTACTTTGTTACCCAGATCAGGTGAAAGTGGAAATTATAGATGTAGTTCCGTTCATGGATCGCTCCAGGAACCCGTTCTTTCTTCTGCATATGTATCACTCCTTTTTCTTTTATTATATAGCAGTTCCATGTTGTTTGCAATCTGCATACGTAGTATAATAAAAGTAAGAAAGGAGGAATCCTCCATGCGGAAAATGTCAGAGATGCCATACCACATCGGCTTACAGGTAAAGATCTACCCGTCGGATCTGCAGAAACATCTGATCGCTGTCAATGACGGGGCAAAACGTGCCGTTTATAACCATCTGGTCGCCTGCGGGAACGAACGCTACCGGCTGGGCAAAGCTGCAGGGATGGTCCCTGTCTACCGGGAACGGATCGATTACCTGGATTCTGTCTCCCATACGGTGAACCGTATCAAAAATACACTGCCTTTCCTGTATGGGAAAGAAGTTGACGAACAGGCGATCGCCAATGCCGTCAAAAACTACCGCTCGGCATGGAAGAACCAGAGGGAACAGCATCGTGGCGTGCCAACCTTTAAGAAGAAAAGCAGTGAGCAGTCCTACCAGACGAACGCGCATTACTACCTCAACAGCAGAAAAGAACTGACCAGCAATGTGCGGTTTGAAGATGTCCACCATGTCACCCTGCCAAAACTTGGCAGGATCCGTTTTGACGGTTCCTTGAAGCTTATTGCAGACCTGTTAAACCGGACAGTCGACACCCGGATTGGGACGGTCACTATCCGGCGGGATGCTGCCGGGGAGTACTGGGCTTCTTTCAGTATCGCCTCTGAGGAGCCGTTTTATGGACCACTCCCCAAGACCGGCAGCCGACAGGGGATCGATTTAAACCTGCTGGAACTGGTCAATGATTCCGACGGCGGTGCTGCCCCGAACAGACGGTTTTACCAGTCTGCCCAGGAAGGCCTGGCAAAAGCACAACATAGACTGAGCCGGATGGAGGAACATGCAAAAAAAGAAAACCGGAGTCTTGCCTCCAGTAAGAATTATCAAAAACAGCGGAAAAAGACCGCTTTTCTTCATCGGAAAGTCCAGCGTCAGAGAAAGGACTACCTTCATGTGTTATCCAAACGTGAAGTCGAGAACCAAGACCTCATTGCAGCGGAAGACCTGAAGGTATCAAACATGAAGAAGAACCATAAACTGGCAAAAGCAGTCTCCGATGCCGGCTGGCGCACCTTTTTGACGATGCTCCAGTATAAAGGAGCGTTATATGGCAAAACAGTTGTCCTAGTCCCACCGAACTACACGACACAGACCTGCAGTGTATGCGGTTATGTGATGAAAGGGGAAGAACACCTGACATTAAAAACCCGGGAGTGGGAATGCCCAAACTGTCACACCATCCACCACCGGGATACGAATGCTGCAAAAAATATCTTGGCGCGAGGGATCGCCCTGTTAAAAGAGCAGGGTATCCTTTTGTGACAAGACCCCTGGCATGGCAACTCGCCAGGGGATAACCGTCCGGTCATTGGTGGGCCTCCACCTGTTACCCTACGGGGGACAGGCGAGTCTGCTGTATCCGGATAAGTTGGTGTGTACCGGTTATTCCTATAGGAATTTACTGGTATTCCATCAAGCTCCTGACAACGTCAGGAGTAGTTGACAAATTGCGGATCTCATGGAGAAGACAAAAATATTTTCTGAATAGTTCGCTTTTGGCGAGCATTATGTAATACATATATTCAATATAACAGGGCTTTTTGGCCCTGTTTTTATTTTCTTTTCTTTTTATCACACTATAAATATCAGGTAAATACATGAACGAAAGGAGAGTAAAGAACATTCACCTGAAATACAATTTGTCTAAGAGAAAGGAATATTACTATGGAGAAAATTTTTGAGTACAATGAACAGATTATTATGATTGAAACAGAAGAACAGCTGCATGAACTGACAGCTAAAATGAAAAAACTGGAAAAATTTGTGCCATGTGTGATTAATGATGTGGCAGTCGTTGGTATCGATAAGGAAAAAGAACTGTTTTTGGAGGAACAATGCAATGACATCGCTGTAAATCTGCATGGTTCCCCTTTAAAAGTTGGATCCATCGACCCAGATGTTCCAGAAAATCATGAATGTATCGAACTGGACGGCATGTTCCTGGCATTCCCATGGAATGAGAGTTACAAGATCCTGCCATTAATGTCGGTAGGATACCCATCGATTCTGAAACGTCTGGAAATGGACTGTGGTGCTATGATGCGTTTTGGAGTAAAAGCTGATAAACTGCCACTTCCGGCGGATGAAAAAGGTCAGATGCTGACCCGTATCGCTCAGTTAAATTCCAAACTATGTTATGTGGTCACGCTGGATGGAAAAGTTCCAAGTGTCGTATCAGACCAGTATGTCCAACTGCCTTATGACGATCTGATCCATACCATGACAGATGTACTGACGAAAGAACACCCAGATATGAAATTTCATAATGGTACCTTGACCTATGAATATCTGGTTGCCAATTATCAGTTAAATGACACGATGATGGAGGAATCGTTACGGTTGACCCTGGAAAGTGCAGGACGGAAAGTGGATTCTCTTTCTGCTGGGATCACTTTTTCCAGTTCTGACCTGGGATTATCCAGTGTGTTTTTGACCTTATATCTGAACCTGAACGGCATTCGGATCTCTCTGGGAGACGGTATCCGTATGGAACACAAGGGAGAGGAAGCATCGATGGAAAATTTCCAGAAAAAATGTAAAGAACTGGGCCGGGTCCTTCAGGAAAATGAAGAACGGATCGAGGAACTTGGTTTGATGAAAGTCACAGATGTTCCGGGTGTAGTAAAAGCAGTCGCATCGAAAAGTCCATTTTTGCCAAAAGCTGCCACGGATCGTGTGATTTCTGATCTGGTTGCAGCCGGGGTTGATTCTGGAACAGGCATTGATGTTTATCTAGCACTGAATGAAATCGTACAGATCCATATGAATACACAAAAAGTATCTGATGAACGTTTCCTGGCGATGACAGAAGGTGTCGCAAAACTGATGTTTACGGACTTTTCGAAAGTACAACCGGAAGAAGTGTAGGAGGAAAAATATATGAGTACAAAAGCATATCATACATATGGTTACGGAATTTGCGTAGAAAAAATCAAAAATGTTGAGAAAGACAAATTACTTTCCCTGATCCGGATGGCTCCGGAACTTTACGGAGAATATCAGGAATGGGAAGAAGAATGGAAACTGGGGGAAGGATATGAACCGGATGTGGAAGATATCCTGGTAGATTTTGTGGAAGATTGCGCACAGTTTTCTACCGAAAATCTTGCTTCGATTCTCCAGGAAGTGATCAAAGAACTGGAAGGCATCGAGTTAACCGCTTGCGAAGACTGGAATCATGGGGCCTATCTGGTCTATGAGCCGGATTACCCATGGAATGTAAAAAATCGTCCAAAAGAACAGAAACTGACAGAAGAAGGCCTGGTTGCTATTTTTGCAAAGTATCTGGCGGTTATAACAGATTCTGAACTGGATGTGGACTATCAGAAAGTGGAATATTACGGATAAATTTTTTTGTCCGAAAATTTGACAGTCCACAAAATTCGATTATAATTAAAAGTGCGAATAGGAAGCGCACATCAAACCGCAGGGGGATTCGCACTAGAATTTTTTGCAAAATGAGTCAGTTTTCTTTAGAATAAATCTGAAATGCTTGCCAAAAAATCAAAAAGTGTGAAAGATATACAAAAACCTTGCTGAAAAAGCATGTGTGTTGTGGCTTATTTGCTGTCGCTCCCCTTGTGGGAGCGTGGATTTAAACTACCATTACTCAATCACTACCATCAAGGTTCTACCCTGTCGCTCCCCTTGTGGGAGCGTGGATTTAAACTTCTGTCATAAAACGCATATTAAGCACCTCTCTTGTCGCTCCCCTTGTGGGAGCGTGGATTTAAACTTTTTAATCCTACTTTTGTTTGTTCGCCCTGTAGCGTCGCTCCCCTTGTGGGAGCGTGGATTTAAACTGTATCAACCTGTACTGGGTCAGTATGTTTTGTGTCGCTCCCCTTGTGGGAGCGTGGATTTAAACACATCCTGCAAGGCATCGACAGCTTGATGCAGGACGTCGCTCCCCTTGTGGGAGCGTGGATTTAAACACCGCAAGCGTAAGTCTAACCCACTAGACTTCCTGTCGCTCCCCTTGTGGGAGCGTGGATTTAAACGCCACTGGGAGGCAGGAGCCGGGACGTAATGTCGTCGCTCCCCTTGTGGGAGCGTGGATTTAAACGTGGGGGTAACAAGAAAAATCAAAAATGCAATAGAAAGAGCCGACCAAGGCTCTTTTTATTTTGTCCTTTTTCCTCAATTCTATATGTATCAGACAAATAAATTACGAAAGGAGAAATCAAAAAATCGTCTGAAATACAATTACGAAAGGGAAAAAGATGAAAACAGCATATTTCGTAAAAATCGATGCAGAAAACAATAACAATCGATACTATAAAATGTACCAGAACAGTCCAAATTCTTTCCTGGTAGAGATCGGCCGTGTAGGAATTCAGCCAGTGATCCGTCCGTATCCAATAAGTTCCTGGGATACTGTGTATCAGAAAAAACTGGCAGAAGGCTATATAGACCGTACTCCATTAACACAGATTACCAAATCCGGAAAATATAAGGAAATTGAAGATCCGGAAGTCCGGGAATTGATCGATTACCTGCAAAAGGAAAGCAGCATAGCGATCAAAGAAAACTATACGGTATCTTTTGATGAGATCACACCGAAGATGTTACAAGAGGCGGATAAACTTCTGGAACAGTATGGAAATAATTGGCAGGAGAATAATAAAATTCTCTGTAAATTATTCTCTGTGATCCCGCGAAAAATGGATCAGGTTAAAGATTACCTGCTGCCGGAAAATGCATCAGAGGAACAGATTTTCTCTGTACTACAACGGGAACAGGAATTTCTGGATGTTTTGCGAACCAAGATCCATATGGACCGGAACCAGATAGAGAAAGGAACCCTTCTGGACTCCTGGAAAACCTCTATCACGCCGGTTACGTCTGAGAAAGAACTTGGAAAGATCAAGGAACATATGGGAAGAAATGCCTCCCAGTTTGTCCGTGCGTTCCGTGTAAGAAATCAGACATTTGACGATGCTTTTTGGAAAAATTATAAGAGAAACGGATATCACAAATCGGATATCCATTATTACTATCATGGAACCAGAAACATGAACTGCTTGTCCATCATGAAAAATGGACTGTTATTAAACCCCAATGCTCCGCGAACCGGCGCTATGTTTGGGCATGGCATTTACCTGGCAAACAAAGCACAGAAGAGTCTGCATTATACTTCTTTGCATGGATCCTTATATGCCAAGGGTCATTCAGGACGGGGATATCTCTTTGTACTGAAATCTGCATATGCAGATCCCATACATATATCCCATTGGGAACACTATATGACAGGCTATACTGCCAAAAAAATCGCACCACATGATGCGGTTTTTGCCCATGCCGGGGATTCCCTGGTCAATGATGAGATCATCGTGTTCCGGGAATCACAGGTTACATTACAATATATTATAGAAGTGCAAAATTAAGGAGGATATATATGATCTACGAAAAAATTGGAAATATTTTAGAACAGACAGATGCTCCATACATTTGTCATCAGGTCAACTGTAAAGGTGTTATGGGTGCTGGTTTGGCACGACAGATTAAGCCTTTGCTTACGCAGGAACAATTTGAACAATATCGGACAGTGTGTGCCAAGTATGGTGCTGGCTGTTTGGGAAAGATACAGTTATTCCCGCTACAGGACAAGAGCAAACGAACAATTGTTAATATTTTCGGAGAAAACATCCCTACTGAACATCAGTGCGATACGGATTATGTTGCACTCAAAAACGGTTTATTGGCAATCACGCGCATTGCATATCAGGAAAAGAAAGCGGTTGCGATTCCTGGAATGATCGGGTGTGGACTTGCCGGAGGAGACTGGCAATTTGTTTATAAATCCATTCTTCTTCCGATTTTCGCGAATCGACTGGTCGATCTGTTCATCTTCTGGCTGAACGAAGATCTGAATGAAAAGGGAAATGAGTTAATCCGCTACACGGACCCTAATCCTATTATATTTTAGATTTCAAAAAAGGCATGGCGATGCGCTGTGCCTTTTCGTTTGACTTTTTTATGGCTTTTTGGCATAATATTGGCATATTACGGAGGACAAATATATGAAAATTAAAGAATTGATCGGAACACATATTTTCGACGGAACAATAGACTATAGAATAAATGGTTACAGCTACCCAAACATATATGCGGAAGAATTGGAATATGATGAAAGTTCAGACGAATTCTGGAAGACAGGAAGAAACATCGTGTTACGCTCCAGTGAAGTTGAAAGGGATTACAAAAACGACTATGGAACAGAAATAAAAATTGTATGGTAGCTCTTTTTTATGCGCAAAAAACGACCTCAGCTTACAAGATCCATAGCAGAAAGCCCACGGTTTTAACATATTACGGAGGAAAGAAATGGAAAAATATATCGCTGGGCTTTTTACAATGAACTTAAAGCCAGATATCCGGATGTTGAAAACACTTATGGGTATATCACAAAGGCTACTCGTATCCGGTGTAGTCTGCCGAAAGAACATTACATTGATGCAAGATGCATAAGCGGCAATCCGCTTGCCAAGCCTCTTGGGGAGATCTATTACATGAAAAAAGTCCGCTGCCACAACAGGAAGATCCACAAATGTAAGGTTTTAAAAAAAGGTGTCCGTAAACGGAATCAGGCCGCCTATATGGTGAAAGGTTTCCGGCTGTTTGACAGGGTAGCTGCAAAAGGCGAAGAATGGTATATACACAGCAAGCGGACAGACGGATCTTTTGTATTAAAACGTCTGGATGGAGGCAGGCTGGAAATTGCACCGTCAAAGATACATTTTGTATCACAACAACATAGTTTTATAACAGAAAGGAGAACGCTCGGGTAGTGCTAATCCGCACTTCTCCCACGACTAAAGTCGCGGATGCCCGTGCTAGGTGATTTTATGGAATCGTCCTGGACAGTCCAGGATATCATAGCAGAATACGAAATATCCAAAGATAAAAAAACGATATCCAGAAGATATCAGATACCCGTATCAGATGTTACAAAAATTTTGAGAGGGACAGCTGTATGTGGAAAATAGGAGAAGAGTGCTTCTTTGTCGAAAGTGGACGCAGAGTCATTTCTGGAAAAATCGTTCAGATTTCCGGGGATTTTCTTTTGGTCCGGTATGGGACGGAACAAGGAACCCGGCTGCGTTCTTCCAAAGTATACCACACAGAAGAGGAAGCACAAGAACATGTGCATGTGGAGGAACCGAAAAAAAAACGGATCCGGTCTCCATATGACTACTGGCATTAGGACATAAGAGCGGGAATCCTCGGCCATTCAATGACCAAGATGAAAGCGACTTTTTTGCAGGAGAACGGATTATGGCATACTGTATGTATGCCGTTTTTCTTTTATTTACTGGTATTTTCTCTCATTTTATGA
>OLQH01000392.1_pt1 | contig 49505 bp, 43 predicted proteins | sample 1672671 | NCBI WGS metagenome assembly OLQH01 (sample SAMEA3136712, study PRJEB25190) | human gut metagenome
GCGCCACTTCTATATCCCCAAGCAGAAATTTTGCCTGTTTCGAGAATATGGTAATGCCCCTGGAACGCTCCAGTTCGTAAGTATCAAGAAAGGCATTCTGGTGATCCACTCTCCCCATCTGCCGAATACTTCCGCTCAGGTACAAAATACTCTCTGCCAGTGTGGTTTTCCCTGCATCCACATGGGCCAGCAGACCGGCACATATATGCTTTTTATGATTTTCTGGTTTATTTTCTGATGCATCGTTCATCGAAAATACCCCTTTCTTATGCTATAATGCCATAGATTATAGCATAAGAAAGGTCATAAGTCGACAACCTATAAAAACGCGTGCCATCAGACACGCGTTTTTTTACTCTATTCATCGTAAGTATTTTTTCAGCAGGCGGGTTAAGTCTTTGATATCAACAGGCTTTGCAATATGAGCATTCATGCCGCATTCCATGCACCGTTGGATATCCTCTGAAAAAGCGTCCGCAGTCATGGCAATGATCGGAACCGTTGACGAATCCGGACGCTCCAGTCCTCTGATTGCCTTTGCAGCCTCATACCCTGTCATATTGGGCATCCGTATATCCATGAGAATGGCATCGTAATATCCCTTGGGTGAATCCCGGAACTTCTTCAGACATATCTGTCCATCCTCCGCCCATTCTAGTTTCGCGCCCAGGTCGGACAGCAGTTCCCTTGTAATCTCCCAATTCAGTTCATTATCCTCAGCAAGCAGGATACGCCGATCAGACAAATTTATATTTTTCTCCAATACCAGGTCTTTTGCTGCATCACCCCCCATATACGGGCGCAAGCCATAAAACAAAGTTGATTTAAACAACGGCTTGGAAATAAAACCGCTGATTCCTGCCTCTCTGGCCTCTGTTTCAAATTCACTCCAGTCGTATGCAGAAATAAGCAGAATAGGGATCTCACTCCCTAAATTACGCCGAATCTCTCTTGCCACCTGAAGGCCGTTCATATCAGGCAGTTTCCAGTCTAATAGAATAATCTGATAATCGTCTCTCTTTTTATGGCGATAGTTTGCCAATTCCACCGCCTTTTCTCCGCTCAGTGTCCATTCTGCCTTAATTCCAATGGAGCGCAGTGCGCCTGCGGCGGTTTTGCATAACAATTCGTCATCGTCAACTACCAGCATATTCCATGGCGGAAGTACCATATCCACCTCTATTGCAGCAGCCTTTTCAAAATCTGCCGTGATATGGAATTCCGTACCTTTTCCAGGTGCGCTCTGTACATCGATAGTTCCTTCCATCGCATCCACAATATATTTTGTGATTGCCATTCCCAAACCGGCCCCCTCGGTTTTATGCACCCTGTTGCCGTCCGCGCGGCTATAAGATTCATATATTTTTTTCAGAAATTCCGGTGACATGCCGATTCCATTATCCTTAACATTAATATGAATTCGCACAAAGTTATCTCCCTTTGGAGATTTTTCCTCTGACAGAGATAGCTGTATAGAGCCTCCCTCAGGTGTATACTTAGTGGCATTAGACAAAAGGTTAAGCAAAATCTGATTCAGACGTACCCCATCGCACCACACATTTTCGGTCAATATATTCTCAATATGTACATCAAAATATTGCGCTTTTGCTTTCACCTGTGGCTGCATAATACTAACAATCCCTTCGGTAACCTCTCTCAAAGAGATCTGCTCTGTTGTTAAAGTCAATTTGCCGCTTTCAATTTTCGACATATCCAATACATCGTTAATTAGCCCTAAGAGATGTTTACTAGACAGTGTGATTTTCCTCAGACAATTCTTCACCTGTTCCCGGTCATTTATGTGTGCCGTGGCGATTGCAGTCATCCCTACTATTGCATTCATAGGTGTTCGGATATCATGACTCATATTAGCTAGAAATTCACTCTTTGCTTTACTTGCCTCAATGGCCGCCTGACGCGCCTGCCTCAGCTCCTGCAGCTGCATACGAGTCATGGAAAAGTACCGGATAAAAATTAAGGTGAAAAGGATCAGCACAGAAATACAGGACAGCAGTGTAATGACTATGCGCTGAACACTCAGACTGTTTATAGTCTCGTCCAATACCCCATAAGGCATTACCCCAACTAAGTACCATTCAGAATAAGGCAATGGCATACCATAAATTTGCCGGTCCTCACCATTTACTTTAAAAATTGCACTGTACTTTTGATCGCTTTTCAGTGCATTAGCAAACCTTTCAAGATCCCTCTCTGAGAGTAATTCATTTGTCCCAGAATTATGCTGCTTCTGCAGCAGACGAAAGCATTCCCACAATTCAGTATTAGAATTACGTATTACAAAGCTGCCATCCGGCCGTATAATATGATAATACGTGAGCTGCCCTTCGTCCTCTAAGGAAAGAAAATCGGTGATATAATCCAGAGGAACAGCCGCTATCAGACCGATGCATTCCTCGCCGTTTTGCATCGGATAATCAGCCTCAACTCCAAACAATACCACTTCATTTCCAACTGCATCAACCCCGACAGCAACTCTTTGTTCTCCCTGCTGTAATGCCTCTACAAAGGGGGCGGGATTAATTGGCTGTATGGACTCTCCATAGAGTGTTTCAAAGTTTCCCTCCTTAGAACAAATAGCTAAATAGTCAAATCCTCTCACCTGCGCTCTGTAAACAAGTTCTTCATATTGGCTCTCTCTGTCGTTGTTCTCTGCTGAAACCACAGATGTAATGCCCTCTACCTGAGCAAAGCGCAGTTTAATAACATTTTCAAAATGTCTGGACATTTGCTCATTCATTCCTGCCATATAGATTTCTCCAACTTCGTAAATGGTCTTTTTGCTTTTCCGATTCATATAGACTCCCAGCAGGCCAAAAGCCACTACACTAAAGATCAGAAGTCCAATGAAGCTGCAAAGCAGAAAGTGCGTTGTTGGATTCTTATGTTGTCTTCTGCTCATTGATGCTATTCCTCCCCGTAGGTCTGTTGGCGGTACAGAGAGCTGACCTTTTACGGGTGAGCAGTCTGTCATAGTCTATTTTGTTTCTCATGCTTCGAATATATTTATCCTCTTGTTCTAGGGAGATATCTCTTAGCTCGGCTTTAACCGCATCCGCTGTTTCCAGGAGACATTGGAGCAAAATTGGATTAAAGGTTCCGCATTGTCCTTCCAAAATCATTGTCAATGCTTCGCCATATGTATAAGCTTTCTTATAGCACCGCTCGCTGATTAAGGCATCGTATACATCTGCCAGGGAAACCACCTGGGCTGAAATGGGTATTTCATCCCCCACTAATTTATCCGGATAACCGGTTCCATCATATCTTTCGTGATGCCACCGGCAGATTTCAGAAGCCACTTTGACAAGAGGCAGCTCTTGCTGTTCAATGGGTAATTCCGACAGCATTTCCGCACCGATTGCCGCGTGGGTCTTTATCACTTCAAATTCATCCCCGGTAAGGCGCCCAGGCTTATTCAAAATAGTGTCTGAAATTGAAATCTTACCAATATCATGCAGGGATGAAGCGGTGCTAATCAACGTAATATCCGCTTTCGACAAGGGATATCTGTCTGTCCGCTGAACCAGATGCTTCAGCAGAAGCTCTGTGATGGTGTTAACATGTACTACATGCAAACCGCTTTCCCCATTGCGGAACTCCACAATATGAGACAGAATTGAAATCATTAGCTTATTATTTCTCTCCTGCTCACTAAATTGTTCTGTAATAATATTTTCGAGATGACGCTGTCTGGCATACAGAAGCATCGTGTTGGAAATACGGCGATGAACAATTGCGGAATCAAACGGACGGCTGATATAGTCAAAGGCCCCCAAGTCGTAAGCACGTCTTATATTTGCAGGGGAATCATCCGCAGAAATCATAATAACAGCAAGTGTGTCGTTCCAGTGATATCTGTTTATATAGGACAGAACCTCAAACCCATCCATCTCCGGCATCATAATATCCAAAAGAAGAAGCGAAAAATCCATTCTGTGCTGGGATAGAAGCGCTACTGCCGCTGCACCGTTATCTGCCTCCACAACCTCATATTGATCTTTAAGGATATCAGCCAAAAGAGCTCTATTTATTTCTGAATCGTCTACGATTAAGATTTTTTGCTTATCCATTATTCTTTAATCTCTCTCCTGTGATAATACGGTTTTATTATAAATTCATTCTGTGTGGTCTCGCAATAACCATATTGGATAGGTATACATATAGCTGTGGGTTTTTTACTGACAATTTATCCTATACAGAGTATAATAAAATAAGAATGGACAGGAGACAAATTATGGAACCGCAAGAAACCAAGTTCTCATTTATCTATCATGAAATTAAGCAGCTCATTATAAATGGCCAGATTCCTCCCGGTAATCGTCTGCCATCCTCAAGGATGCTGTGTAATCAGTACCATGCAAGCCGCTATACGATTAACCGTGTTCTCGAGGTATTGAAAGATGAAGGATTTATTGATATAAAGCCGCGCCTTGCCCCAATCGTTCTCTCAGGAAAGAGTGCTTCGAGGGCCGGGGACATGGGGTTTGATATATTGAGAAAAAGGGAGAGTATTGTACAGCTATATAAAACCTTTGGGTTACTATTACCGCCCCTTCTGGTTTTTGCCTCCCAGAATTTAAACTTAGAGATAATGCCTCATTATAAACAGGCATTAAAAGCATCACGCCTTGGTCTTTCCAGAGGCGGGTGGAGGCCTTCTTCTAAGTTTATAAAAGAGATATTGGAAATTGGGGGAAACCCCTTGCTTGCTAACCTATTTTCCACCTTTGAGCTTCATAATAATCTAAGTTTTTTTACAGAGGAATGTCCTTACTTTTTAGAAACCTTTCTGGGGCCCTCCCTATCCAATGCAGATGTTCTTGTAGATATTTTGAAAGGAAACGACCCTGCTGTTAAGCATAGACAGTTAGCACATTTATTTCAAACACTTTCCGATTCCATTGCAGCCACTTTGGAGCACTTAGCAGGTATAACCTCTCCATGTCCTGCGCCCTCATCTGCTTCCTTTTTATGGAGACCAACGCGCGGAAAAGACTACTTCTACACAAGAATCGTCAGCGATTTGAACCAGAAAATCGGCAATGGCGAATATCCCTGCGGAACATATCTTCCTTATGAGAAACAATTAGCGCACCAGTACGGGGTCTCTGTATCCACAATCAGAAAAGCATTAGGAGAACTAGCGCAGAGAGGTTTTGTAAAGACATTAAACGCTAAGGGCACTATTGTGATCGAACCGGACGATTCCAGGGTGAATCAGGTGCTTTCTAATCCAAGACGAACAGAAGAGGCACTCCAATACCTTTATGCACTGCAATTGCTGGCATTAATGATCGACTCAGCAGCTTTGATGGCGGCCCCCAAGTTTACTTCAAAAGAATTGGACGAATTATGTGATACATTCGCCCGCCAGGATACCATTTGTATCATTGATATTTTCGAGGCAATTTTAAAACATATTGAATGGAAGCCTCTCCAAACTATATTGACAGAAGCATTCCGCCTTACGGAATGGGGTCACTATATCGCATATTATGACACGAAAAAGCAAGTGCTTCAAAATCTCAACGAACAAATTATTGAAGCAGTTCAGCACCTGCGGGAAGGCAATGCAAAGGCCTTTGCGTCTGGCATTAGAGATTGCTATCGTTATACATTAGAACATGCCAAGAAGTATATGATTAAAAAATACAATTTTCTCCGGGTATCTTCGATTCGGATTCCGGAAATATATTAGGTGTTATCCACACTACACTCGCCACTCAGACCGGTTGCTTTGAATATACGGACATAAATCAATGTCCGCTGGATGGTTTCCAACACGATCCGGTAAAGCACCTGTACCCGGATAAAGTGGATTTTACAGGAGCCGGTGTTGCTCTTGTAGTTGGAGCAGACGAAATGGTTCTGGATGTCGTCCTTGTAGGTCTTGCAGGTACAGAGGTACAGCTTGGCCCCGCAGTCGGCGCAGTAAAGAAGCCCGGAAAAGATACTAATTCTATGTCAGCTTCCAATTCTGGCTCTTTGTCTGTAACTTCACCATACGAGCGTAGAGGCCGTTTTGTTCCAGCAATGTTTTCGGCGCGCCTTCTTCAGCCACTGTCCCTTCCGAAAGCACCACGATCTTGTCAGCTCCGGCCACGGTGCGCATCCGGTGGGCGATCACCAGTACGGTCTTATCTGCAATCAGGCGGGAGAGGGCCGTTTGAATCAAGGTTTCATTCTCCACATCAAGGGAAGCGGTTGCTTCATCCAAAAGAATAATCGGCGCGTTTTTCAGGAAAGCTCGAGCGATGGAAATTCGTTGCCGCTCCCCGCCGGAAAGCTCGCAGCCGTTTTCCCCAATGTTGGTATGCCAGCCTTCCGGCAGCTTTTCGGCAAATTCATCCACATTGGCAAGTTTTGCAGCGGCTAAAACCTGTTCATCAGTAGCGTCCTTATTCCCAATTCGTATATTTTCCAGAATGGTATTGTCAAACAGGGTAACATCCTGAAACACAATAGAGAACAGGGAAAGCAGCGCCTCCGGGTCAATTTTGGAAATATCCATGCCTCCCACGGAAATCCTTCCTTGGCTCACATCCCAAAACCTTGCCGCCAGCCGCGACACCGTAGTCTTGCCGCCGCCGGAAGGCCCAACCAAAGCCGTGACTTCGCCCTGTTTTGCAGTAAAGGAAACATCCCTTAGTACGGTTTCTCCCGTGTTGTAGGCAAATCCTACATGGTCAAATGTAATATCATAGCCTTTGTTGAAAAGCCTGTTCTCTCCCTGCTGAATCGGATGAGCGAGGATTTCATTCATGCGGGCGATGTTAGTGCGGGTGCTGATGACCGCCGCCAGATTTTGCAGCGCCCCTTGCAGCGGATCATAAAGCCGTGAGACAACCAGCAGAAACAGGAAGAAGGTCAACACATTGAGGCTGCCTCCTATAAGCAGGACAGATCCTATCAGTGCAACAGTGGCAATTCCCAGCTTTAATACCAATGACGCGGACACCACAAAGGCAGCCAGCCCGAACTCATTTAGAATGGAGCGGTGTTCCACGGCGCGAATTTTCTTTTCCAAGCCTTTCAGGTATTCCTGTTCGGCATTGTTGGCCTTCAGGTCACGCACTGTTTCAATGCACTCCTGAATCCCGTCCGCACAGGCCATCTTTACATCCATGGCTTTCTGATTGAGACGTTCCTGCACATTTGCGGAGAAGCCTACAATGGCAAAGGCCACAGGCAATACCCACAGCGCCGCTAATGCCATGCGCCAGTCGAACACCAAAAGACTGATGGAAATTAAAACAGTGGAGATGATGGAGCCTGCCAGTTCGGGAATGAAGTGGGAAAAGCTCTGCTCCAAAAAGGTGCAGTCGGCCATGATGGTGCTGGTGAGGTCTGCCAAATCCTTTTTTCCGAAGAAGGACAGCGGGATCTTCCGCAGCCGTTCAGCCAGCGTAATTCGCCGCACACCGCTTTCCCTATAGGTGGCAAAGTAAGTGGCGTTATACTGAATGTAAGTAGTGAGCAAGATCAAGCCAATGCACACCACACAGCCCACGATGTAAAAGATAAGTTTTTCACTCGGAACACCGTCATTCATCAAATCACCCACTAAAAAATACAGCAGGCCCACCGGGAACATAAAGGAAAGGTTTTGCAGCACACAGGCCAGACAGCCTTTCACCAAATCCTTGGCCCCCTGCTGGGAGAGGGCATATCGTTTTTGCAGCCATTTTATCATGTTTATTGTACCTCCTTTGCAACCTTCCACTGAACGGAAGTTTCATAGTCCTGCCACATGCGGCTAAAAATACCACCTTTTTCCAGTAATTCCCGGCTCTTGCCGCTCTCTGTGATCTGTCCGTCCTCGACGACATAGATTTTGTCTACGCCAGCCACGGTAGAGAGCCGGTGGGCAATCATAATCACCGTTTTCCCCTCGGACAACTTAGAGAAGGCGGACTGCACGCGGGATTCATTATCCGGGTCGGCAAAGGCGGTCGCCTCGTCAAGAATAACGATAGGCGCATTTTTCAGCATAACGCGGGCGATGGAAATCCGCTGCTGTTCGCCCCCTGAAAGGTAAACACCCTTTGTGCCAATCACGGTGTCCGCACCTTGGGGCAGCTTTTCCAGAATATCGTCGCACTGGGCGTTGTGGAGTGCAGCCATGATTTCTTGCCGGGTGGCATCCGGCTTACCCATGCGCACATTTTCCAAAATCGAGGCTTTGATAAGGCGGCTGTTTTGGAATACAAAAGAGACGGTATTCATAAGTTCCTCTTTCGGAATTTTCTTCACATCCACGCTACCTATTTTTACAATGCCGCTCTGCGGGTCAAAGAACCGGCAGATTAAATTGGCAAGAGTGGACTTGCCCCCGCCGGAAGGCCCCACAAAGGCCACTGTCTGCCCTGTGGGAATCGAAAGTGAAATATCCTTGATGACCTCATTTTTTCCATCATAGCTGAAATGAATATGACTAAGTTGTACCGAAGCATCTTTGGGGCACTCGGGCTTCTCTGGCTCCGCAAGGGGCCTGAGATTCAGCACGCTGTCAATCCGCTGCAAAGCGTCGTCCACAATCATGGCGTTTTCGCTCTGGAACATGATACGGGTGAGGGTGACGGAAATGATGGGCGTAATGATAATATAAAACATCAAATCCAGCAGAAACTCCTTGGTAACGCCGCCTTGGGTAAAAATCAGTCCACCGGCAATCAGCGCGGCAAAGACTCCATTGATAGCCGCCGTGTAGAGCATCATGGGCGCACGAAGCTCCTTGGTATAGGCAATCACCCACGCTTTATACCTGTCAATGGAATCTTTGAACTTTTTGAAAGAGAAGATGGTCTGCCCGAAGGTTTTAACCACGGGAATCCCTCGTACATACTCCACCGCTTCATTGGACATATCATCAAGGGCGTTTTGATATTCTTTCATTTTATCCTGCATCCGCTGTCCGGTCATCGCCATCATTATTAAAAATCCCAGTACAACCGGAACGAGGCTCAAAAGTCCCAGCCGCCAGTCGAACACCAGCAGCAGGATGAAAAGGCCGCAGGGCGTGGCGATAGCGTTGGCGCGGTCAGGAAGCTGATGGGCTAGATAGGTTTCGGTGGCAGCGCTGGATTCGTTGACAATCTTGCGCAGCCTTCCGCTGCCGAACTGCTCTGCAAATCCCAGCGGCAGCTTAACAATATGCTCCATAGTTTTAAGGCGCAGGTTGGTGGCAATACGGAACGCCCCTTTGTGAGAACACATCAGTCCCGCAATGTAGACCAAAACTGCGATTACCGCAAACAGTACCGCCATCCATCCATTATGGGTCAGATTTTGCGCACGGCTAAAGTCCGGCGCAGCCTTAAACACTTCCCGAATAACCTTCCAGATATAGTAGAAGGGCACTAACGCAATAAAGGCGCTAATGGCTGAAAGCACCCAGGAAGCGTAGGTCAGATATTTGTGGTTGCCTGCAATCTGTAGCAGGCGTGACAGATTGGATTGTTTTTTCAAAGAAGATTCCTCCTATCTTTTATTTATGATAAAGAGAACACGAGTGCGTTCTTCTTATATCCTCGTAAGTTAGTCATCACTAACCAAGGGGTAAAAATTATAGGACGCTACTGCCCCATAATTTTCATCCATCCGGCTGTATAAAAGGCTCGCATTTCCTTCACATAGTTTTCTGCGTTTTGAAGCGGCATCTCGTGGATTATCAGTTCAAAAAAGGTGTGAAACATGCCGGTAATCAGAATATGCTCCAGCGTAGAGTCAATTTGCGGGGCAGGCCGCCCCAATTCTTTCAAAACCTTTAGATAGGCGTGGGTGCCTTCAACCTCAATTTCCACCATTACATCAACAAGGCCGGAAAACTTTGTACCTTCCGCACAACAGAGAATCAGTTTACATTCCTCTAAATGTTCATAGGCATAGTGGAGCATATCAAACATACAAGCGCCGGAAATATCGCTCATCACTTCCGGCTGTCGCTCGTGGGGAAGATCGGCAAATTCCTTCTGTGCTTTTTGAAAGCAGTTAAGCAGATACGCATAATGCTCACCTACCAAAGCCTCGAATAGTTCTTCTTTGCTTTTGTAATAGCCATAAAAGGCTCCCGTAGTCATGCCGACAGATTTGACGATATTCCGCAGGGAAGCATCCTTGTAGCCCTTTTCTAAAAACTCTGCTTTTGCTGCCTGATGGATTCGGTTTAAGGTTGTCAAATTTCCATTTATTTTACGCGCCCCCCAACATAACACTGTTATATATCACTGTTATATTATGGCCTGAAAAGTAGATTTTGTCAAGAGGAAAGATAGTCAAAAAAGTGTTTTATGTTGTCAGACATTAAGTATAACTTTTATTGCAGCAAGAAAGGTGTAACAGCATAGCTGCTATGCTGTTACACCTTTTGCAGAAAAAGATACGAAGTTATCCCTCAAGCCCCCAAGATCGCCACCTCCGGTAACGATTGCTCATCCTACGGACGCTGTAAAATTTTCAGTAAACAAAAGAAAAACTCTATGCAAATGGTTTACCCATTCACATAGAGTTTTCTTATTTCCCGTTCACTTGGCATAGGTCAGTATTTTGCAATACTTCTTTATAATCCTCTGCCATTTTTCCCGCCTCTTTCTTTATCAGTTTCCTGCTGATCGCTTTCCTCTCACTCCAGCCCTTGTATCACATCCCAGACTTCTTCATCAAATACTCTGTCTTTATATAAAAACTTCTTATCTTCCTCCGTGATTTTCCGAACCACCCTGCAGGGATTTCCCACGGCAACCACCCAGTCCGGAATATCCTTAGAAACAACACTTCCTGCACCAATGACAGTATTGCTTCCTATATGTACCCCGGGGAGAATAACAGTATTGCCACCAATCCATACATTATCCCCAATGGTAACTTCAATTCCATATTCATACAGGGTATTCCTTGCTGTGGGGTGCACCGGATGTCCGGCCGTATAAATTGCCACATTCGGAGCCATCTGACAATTATCCCCAATGGTCACCTTTGCCACATCTATAATCGTGCAGTTATAGTTTGCGAAGAAGTTTTTCCCAACCTCAATGTGAGTGCCATAATCACAATAAAACGGGGGATTGATGCATGCATGTTCAGATTTGCCCAGTAACTCCTTTACAATTCTTCCGATTTCTTCAAAATCTGAGGGGTCTGCAGTATTCAGCCTGTGCAGAATTTTTCTGCAAACCTTCTGTTCCTCCATGACGGATTCATCTGCAATATAAGCCATCCCAAGATCTCTTCGTTCCCCATTGTTCAATCGTTTGTCCTCCTTATCCTTGCTATTTCCTACCAGTCTTACATAGAACAGACAGCACCTTCATTCTATCACAATAATGGACTAAAAGCACTTTTGATTTGTTACGCTATCTTTTAAATGGATCAACTCCAGCTTTCTATTCACATTGGTTTTGCGGTAAAGACTCTGCAAGTGTTTTTTTAGTGTTGACTCGCTGATAAAGAGTCTGTTAGCCAGCGTCTGATTATTCTCTTCAGAGGATAACGCTAAGAAGATTTCTAATTCCCTCATTGTTAATCCGTACTCGGAAGAAAAAGCAATTGCACGATGCTTAGACTTTTCCTCCATAGAATCCGTCTTCGCCTGCTCCTGATAGAAACGACTATTGATATGTTTGGAGAGCGACTTTAAAAGAAACATATCATTTTCTCCAAAATCATTCATATCATTTGCCCGGTAAAGGCTCAGTACACCCAGAGGAATACCCTTATGTACAAGGTTGGAATAGACAGAATATTTAAGATTATAGGGAAGATAGCATTTCTGATATATTATATTATTTCTGCGTTCTTCTTCTGAGAGCAAATCTGTTATACGAAATACATCACTTTCTGACTCATCACACATCCATTTACTCAAATCGTTTTGCTCCAGCTGCAGATACAAGCGCTCTACCGGTGTATAGGTTTCAGGATAGCAGACAGGACTGCAGAGGCTTTTATATCCGTCTGAAGTTTTGCATGTAAGAAAGCTTGCAAAGGTGCAGGGAATCAAAGCCTGGATCCCCTTTAACACGCAATTTTTCATTTCATCAAACTGTTGCTTACTATAAATAGAATAAACGATATTATTATATTGAATGAAATCGTTTCTGTTCATGTGAAAACCATCCCCTTATCCTTCATGAATACTTATAATTATACTTCCTGTAATATCATTTTGCAACAATATGGAGAAGACCGGAACCAGAAAAGGAGTAGGGGTATCCTCTTTTGCTCTTTTTCTGGACAGTACGTACCATATACAACTCAATGTTCATATTATACAATAACTTTAACAAAATCAATGCATTGTATGTTAAAAATATTATATAGGAGGTATGTATTATGATAATTGGTTGCCCAACGGAAGTAAAAGCCGGTGAGACCAGAGTTGCGTTAACCCCTCAGTGGAGTAAAACACTGACGGAACATGGCCACACAGTTATGGTACAGACACAGGCAGGCACAAAGGCGGGATTTACCGACGAGGATTACAAAAACGCCGGCGCCTTAATCAAAGAATGTATAGAAGATATCTACGACAAGGCTGAATTTGTAGTAAAAGCAAAAGAGTTAAAGCCCCAGGAATATGGACTACTAAAAAAGGATCAGATCGTCATGTCATGGTTCCATCTGGCAGAAGATGTTGATTTCGATATGCTTCATTCCATGCTGGACGCAGGTACTATCGGAATTGGAATGGAACTGATTAAACTTCCTGACGGGACTCGTCCTACTATTAAACCCATGAGCGAGATTGCTGGTTCTCTGGCAATGCTTGAAGCTATTAAATACGGACTTGTAGATCACGGCGGAAGCGGAACTCTGTTTAGAAAACTGTCCGGACTGCCGGCCCCAAAAGTATTAATTTTAGGCGGCGGACATGCCGGCTTAAATGCAGCTGAGATAGCTTTGGGTCTTGGCCTCCAGGTTACCATTGTAGAAAATTACTGGAAGCGTATTGCTGAGCTGCGCTATATGCTCCCCGCTGCAGAGGTTGTCTGCTGGGAGGATAGTACTGTATATAACTTAATTTCCAATACTGATGTGCTGCTGAATACCATCTATGCCATCCCAAATCAGCCCTGTCTCATCAGCCGAGAAGTAGTTCGGGGCATGAAAAAAGATGCTGTAATCATTGATATTGTTGGAAATGGAATTATTGAGACCATGCACTATACAACTTTGCTTGATCCCACCTATTACGAAGAGGGTATCCTCCATTACAATGTGGCCAATATGCCGGCGCTCTGTCCAAAGACTGCCACAAAAGCTCTGCTTATGGCTTCCGGCCCATATATTCTTGCTATTGCAGATAAGGGACTGAAAAGAGCCTGTGCAGAGGATCCGGCCCTGTTCCAGTCCGTATGTACTCTAAATGGAAAAATTGTCCATGATGAAGTTGCCCGCAATCACAATCTTCCATGCACACCTTTTAATCTCGGCATGCTGGATTAATTCCGGAGAAAGGAGCCATGGTATATGGATAAAAGGGACAAACCAAAAGCGCCTCCCCGCAAGCCTTATATATGGGAAATTATTCTCGCAATGGTTATTCTAATTGGAGTTCTTGTATACAGTGTAGCAGTGCTTGGAATTGATGTCCATATTCCATTTATTGTTGTAGCTGCTCTCACTGCGCTGATAGCAATACGGATGGGATATACCTGGCAGGAACTGGAAAACTCTATACTAAAGTCAATTGCTTCTGTCATGCAGGCGGTACTAATCCTCATTATGGTGGGCATGGTAATCGGTTCCTGGATCCAGGGCGGTATTGTTCCCTCCCTGGTTTATTACGGACTGCAGATGATTCATCCCCAGGTCTTCCTGGTAGCTATTTTCCTGGTAGGTTCGCTGTGTTCCATAGCCACGGGAAGTTCCTGGACCATGATCGGAACACTTGGGGTTGCCGCCATTGGTATCAGTGAAGGAATGGGGATTCCTTTGCCTCTGACAGCAGGAATTGTCATCGGTGCGGGGTATTTCGGTGACAAGCTGTCGCCACTCTCTGATACTCCGAACCTGCATTGTGCCATTGCCCGGGTTAATCTATTTGAACACTGTAAAAACGTATTCAAATATACGATACCTTCTTTCTTGCTTGCGCTTCTGATGTGTTTTATATGCAGCCGGATTTATGCCCCCCGCAGTACCGGAGGAATGTCCTCCATTGCAGAGATAACGGAGACGCTTCATGACTCTTTTGTAATCCACCCGCTCCTGATTCTCCCTGTACTGATGGTATTTTTAATGATTGCCCTCAAGATTCCGGCAATACCGGGCATCTTACTGATGGCAGTCGTGGGTTCACTGTGTGCAATGATTGTGCAGGGTGCAAATCTACATGATACTCTAACCGTACTTCTCTATGGCTACAGCGGGGATACGGGAAGTGAAATTGTGGACAGCCTGGTCACCAGAGGCGGTATGGATTCCATGATGTATATCACCTCTCTTATCCTCTGTGTCAGCGCTTATGGCGGTGTAATAGATGTAACACGCATTCTTCATGTTTTGGTTGAAAAGCTCCTGGGCAGGGTGAACTCCCCATCCGGAATTATGATTTCAACAGCACTGTGTGGTTTTATACTAAATATTATTGCTGTGGATAATTATGTATCAGCTGTTATGACAGGAAACATGCTGCGTGAAAAGTTTATAAGGAGAGGCCTTTCCCCTCTTAATCTATCCAGATGTCTTGCAGAAAGCTGTGCCATAACATCACCCTTAATTCCTTGGAACACCTGTGGTATTACCATGCTGGGGATGCTGGGAATACCTGTACTGAAATATGCCCCCTTTGCGTTCCTGCTTTACATTCCACCGATTATGGTAATTGTCATAAGTCTGCTGAAAAAAGGAATTATCTATCTAACACCGGAAGAGCAGGCAGAACTCTTAAAAAATGATAGCGCTGCCTAACAGTTTTTAAAAAGGAGGTGCCCTGTCTATAGGGCATCTCCTTTTTTATCAAATATACTCGGGCTTTGAATGCAATATAAAACTCTGAAAAGAAAACTATTAATATGCTGAAATTACAAAAACCTCCCAGAATAAATATCCTGGGAGGTTATATAGCATACATAGATGCTGATAAACATATAGAGTTGTCCAAAGATTATCTCTTGGAGAACTGGGGTGCACGACGAGCCGCTTTGAGACCGTATTTCTTTCTCTCTTTCATTCTCGGATCTCTTGTCAGATATCCGGCTTTTTTGAGAACTGGTCTGAAATCATCGTCTGCCTGAAGCAGTGCTCTGGCAATTCCGTGACGGATTGCACCAGCCTGTCCGGTGTAACCGCCGCCATGAACATTTACTAATACATCAAACTTATCAGCTGTCTCTGTTGCCACTAATGGCTGACGAACGATAACTTTTAATGTCTCTAATCCTAAATACTCATCAATATCTCTTTTATTAATTGTAATCTTACCTGTTCCAGGTACTAAATATACTCTTGCGATTGATTTTTTTCTTCTTCCTGTTCCGTAGAATTTTGCTTTAGCCACTGTAATTTCCTCCTTTCAACCTTTCCTTAAAATGTTAATACTTCTGGTTTCTGAGCCTGATGATCATGCTCTGGTCCAGCGTATACATGAAGCTTTTTGATCATTGATCTTCCTAAAGGTCCTTTTGGAAGCATTCCTTTTACAGCAAGTTCGATTACTTTCTCTGGTTTCTTATCCATCATTTCTCTTAATGTAGTTTCTTTCATTCCACCTACATAATCAGAGTGATTGTAGTAGATTTTCTGATCTAATTTTTTACCTGTAACTGCGATTTTCTCTGCATTTACAACGATTACGTAATCTCCTGTGTCGATGTGTGGTGTATAAACTGGTTTATTTTTTCCTCTTAATACTTTTGCGATTTCTGATGTTAAACGTCCTAATGTCTTGTCTGTTGCGTCAACTACATACCATTTTCTTTCAATCTTATCTGGATTAGCCATGTAAGTTTTCATTGGTCGACCTCCTAATATATTCTCTCATTAAATCAATATTGTTTATTATGAAATCAGCTCACTCCGGGGCTTTGGTGTAAACTGTTTCTTCTCATGTCATACTTTATGATTATATTATGAATACGTCTTTCTGTCAACTGTTTTATCGTATTTTTCTACTGTTTTGCAACATTTTTCTTCTCTCTCCCAGCTATATTCCTCCTAGTCCTGATCCACAAATTTTTTATATTCTTCCTGAAATCACCTACATTTCCTCTGAAATGTCACAAGCAATTTCTTTCACCCGATTTTAAAATCCCACATTCTGTGGTATACTGTGTTTACACTGGAATCCGCTCCTAAATGGCAGATTCCAAAATCAACAGCAACGGAAGGAATTTTTTATGTGGGCATATCATAGTACATTTTATCAGATTTATCCAATCGGTTTCTGCGGTGCACCACTTTCCAATGATGGAATCGTAACACCACGAATCCGAAAAGTCCTTGACTGGACAGATTATCTTCAGTCACTCGGTATCGATGCGATCCTCTTTAATCCGGTCTTCGAATCAGATACGCACGGTTACGACACAAAAGATTTCACAAAACTGGACTGTAGGCTCGGATCAAATGCGGATTTTTCCGAAGTCTGCCAGTCACTCCATGCACATGGCATTAAGATTGTGCTGGATGGTGTCTTCAATCATGTCGGAAGAAATTTCTGGGCTTTTGAAGATGTCAGAAAATACAAATGGGATTCCGCTTACAAAAACTGGTTCCATATCAGTTTTGACCGCAACAGCTGCTACAATGATGGATTCTGGTACGAGGGCTGGGAAGGACATTTTGAACTGGTCAAACTGAACCTCCAGAATCCTGCGGTTGTCGATTACCTTCTTTCGTGTGTCCAAAAATGGATCACAGAATTTGATATCGATGGGCTGCGCCTGGATGTCGCATACAGCCTTGACCGCAATTTCATGCACCGTCTTCGCAATTTCTGCGCGGAGCTAAAACCTGATTTTGCTTTGATCGGAGAAGTACTCTTCGGCGATTACAACTTGATTGTCAACGATGAACTGCTTCACAGTTGCACAAACTATGAATGTTACAAGGGTCTCTACTCCAGCTTCAACGATAGGAACCTTTTTGAGATTGCACACTCTCTGAATCGTCAGTTTGGTCCTGAACAATGGTGTCTTTACCGTGGAAAACACCTAATGACTTTTGCAGATAATCACGATGTGACAAGGATCGCAAGTATCCTGAACAATCCATCACATCTTCCGCTCGTATATGGACTGCTGTTTTCCATGCCGGGAATTCCCTGCCTTTATTACGGAAGTGAATGGGGAGCAGAAGGCGTGAAATCTCCTGACAATGATTATGCTTTGCGCCCGTGTTTTGAGAAACCACTGCCAAATGCTCTTACTGATTTTGTATCAAAACTAATCTCCGTCCGGAAAAGCCACGATGCACTCTGCAATGGTTCTTACCGAAATGTAGTGATCCAAAATCATCAGCTGATCTTTGAGCGCTGTTCTGAAAGCGAACGGATTCTTGTAGCAGTCAACGCAGGGGACAACGAATACACTGCATATTCCGGCGAATTAAACGGCACAGCCGAAGAGTTACTAAGCGGAGAAACTGTGAATATGAACGGACAGGTTTCTCTTCCTCCTTACAGTGTACAGTATTTTCAAATGTAGTACTTTTTACGAGTATATTTTCAACCAATGTTCCTGTAATATTATTTTAAAATGCGTATCTTAAGGGAAGAGTTTCCATAATTCGAAGCATAAAAAAAGAGCCTGATCTCCAATGTCATTAAGTTAAGGCAAAATAATTAGATTCTTATATTAGAAATAATATAGGAGTCTTTTTATTTTGTAAAAATAGTTGACAAACAAGATAGAATGTGCGGCCGCTTTCGCTACCGATATATATTAAGGTTGCGAAAGCGGCCCTTGTAATTAAGGAATATCTTGATTGCAAGGAGGATACATTATGAGTCACTATATTGAAAAGGTTACGGTTTCACTAGAAAATCTAATTTCAGAATTGGCAAGAAATCCATCTTTGTTCTTGAAAAATCCAGATACTGATTTTTCAAGAAACCGCAAAATTAATTTTAAGACATGTGTTGGCATTACCATGAATTCCGGCGGTTGCACGCTGAATAAAGAACTCTTGGATTTTTTCGATTTTGATGTGAATGCTCCTACTGTTTCAGCGTATACACAGCAGCGGGCTAAAATTCTGCCAGAAGCATTTGAATACTTATTTCATGCGTTTACAGAAGAAAATGCTCAAACAAAAAACTTATATGAGGGATATCAACTTTTGGCTTGCGATGGCAGCAATCTAACTATTGCACCGAATCTAAACGACCCGGAAACTCTTTGGAAATCAAATCAACTTGGTGCAACCGGTAATCACTTACATCTAAATGCCCTGTATGATGTTTTAAACAGAACTTATATTGATGCATTGGTTCAAACTGCCTCTACGTATCAAGAACACAGAGCATGCATTCAAATGATAGAAAGGGTGACATTGGACAAAGTTATATTAATTGCTGATAGAGGATATGAAAACTATAACATTATGTCTCACGCAATAGAAAAAGGCTGGAAATTTTTGATTAGAATAAAAGATGTTCACAGCAATGGCATTGCATCAGGCTTAGAACTTCCACAAACGGCAGTTTTTGATATGGATATCAATCTGATTCTGACACGAAATCAAACTAAGTCAAAGAAACAAGCAGGATATAAATTCATGCCAACAGTACAAACCTTTGATTATCTTCCAATAGGAAGCAAAGAGGATTATCCTATCTCCTTTAGAATTGCAAGGTTTAAAATAGCAGATGATTCCTACGAAACGGTAATTACAAACTTGGACCGTTTTTGCTTTTCGGCAGAAAAACTTAAGGAATTATATCACTTAAGATGGGGCATAGAAACATCATTTCGTGAATTGAAATATGCTATAGGGCTAACTAGTTTTCATGCCAAAAAAGTGGATTACATAAAGCAAGAAATATTTGCAAGATTGACCTTATATAATTACTGCGAATTAATTACAACATATGTAGTTGAACACACAGAAAATATAAGTAAGAAAAATCAGGTGAACTTTACTATTGCCATTTACATTTGCAGAGAATATCTGCGACGCAAACGGAAACTTCGTCCACCTGATGTGGTTAAACTGATAGAAAAACATATATTACCAATAAGACCTGGGCGTCGAGACCCTCGGAAAGTCAAACCTCAGGCGTCAGTAAGTTTTCTATACAGGGTAGCATAACCATTCATCATTATATAGGATTATAGACAGATGTACAATCCATCTGTCTGTTTGCCGTGCAAAAAAACAGATAACAAAATGAAAAAAGCAAAATACAAGTGAGATTTTACCTACTTGCATTCTGCTTTTTTTAATTTTTAAATTAACTTAATGACATTGGCCTGATCTCCTTCTATTTTGAAGGAATTCAAGCTCTTTTTCTCCTCCTATGCTTCTTTTACAAGCACTTTTGTGATCTCTGCAATATACATTGTATGGTAATCTTTCTCCGGATACCATCTCGCATCGTTTTCTGTTGCAATAAATTTCTCTGGTTTAATCTCATCTGCATAAAGTTTCCGACATACAAAAATCATTTCTGCCTCTTCAAATGCAGTTGTTCCATCTACAAAGTATGGTGTCAGTCCAGCTTCTTTGATTTTATCCCCGTCACGTCCAGACACTTTTCCACAAAGTGCAAGCGCTTCTCGGCAGTTTTCCCCAAAAAATGTAATTGTAAACACATCTTGTGCATCCACGAACTCTTTTGTGTAGCGCTGCGGGCGAATGTAAGTTGTGACAACATTTTTTCCCCAGAGAACACCAACACCACCCCAGCTTGCAGTCATCGTATTGTGCTTTTTCTCATCTCCAGCCGTAATCAAAAGCCATTCTTTTCCAATCTTTGTAAATGGATTGAACTGTAATTCTTCGATTTTGCCTTCTCTAAATGACATGTTTCTTCTCCTTTCCCATGCAGATCTCCCGCATTTCTGATTTCATTTTCTTATACTTATGGAAGCGTTATTTCATCTACCCCGATGACATCATAAAGCGATCTTCCCATCTTTTCTTCAAAATATGCTTTTAGTTCATAGCATCTCTGTCGTTTGTCTTCGGGATAACTGCCATATCTTTCTTCGATATCACGAAGTCTTTTTTCCATGGAAACCGGTCCTTCCGGGAGTGCGATTGCATCACAAAGTTGTATCAGCAGATCATAATCGTCAAGCTCTATATGGTTGAGAAATGTTCTTACCATCTCCGACTTTTCTTCCGGAACATCAATCTTCCCGATATAACTCTCAATATTTTTAATCTGAAAAGAATGTGTCATACAGACTCTGGCAACCTCATCATACCCGTACTCCATCATGCACTCATATCCATCTACGATATGTTTAAAATGGGTTCCCGTTTCAATCCTTCTTCCGATATCATGGAGTAAGCCGATGATGTATGCTTTTTCCGGATCAAGTCCACTGCAGTTTCGTGCGATTTTCTCCGCACACTCTGCGGCCGTTCGGCAGTGATCTGCCCACGGCCCGGGATGAATTTCTTCAGATTCCCTCAAAAAACTCTCTGCTTCCTTCCTATCCGGCAGCATTTTTCCACCTTCTTTCTATTTCATCACGATCTTACGGAAGTTTTTCTTTCCTCTCTTCAGCACGAAGTCTTCTCCATCAAATGTCTCAGGAGCATATGCTGTCTTAATATCTTCTACTTTCTCTCCGTTTACAGACACACCGCCCTGCTGTACTGCACGTCTTGCCTCGGATTTGGATGGAACAAGTCCGCTCTTTACAAGAAGTGTCAGGATATCGATCATTCCTTCTGTGAAATCACTTTCCTCTAATTCAGCAGTAGGCATATTTGCTGCATTTCCGGAACTGAAGAGTGCTCTGGAACTTTCCTGTGCTTTGACTGCTTCTTCTTCACCGTGCACAAGTTTTGTCAGCTCGTATGCAAGAATCTCTTTTGCCTGATTTAACTGGCTTCCTTCCCATTTGTCCATTGCATCAATCTCTTCCAGCGGAAGGAATGTAAGCATGCGGATGCATTTTAATACATCGGCATCTGCGATATTTCTCCAGTACTGGTAGAATTCAAATGGGGAAGTCTTGTTCGGATCAAGCCATACTGCACCGGACTGTGTTTTTCCCATCTTCTTTCCCTCGGAGTTTAAAAGCAGTGTAATTGTCATCGCACTTGCATCTTTTCCAAGTTTTCGACGGATCAATTCTGTTCCTGCAAGCATGTTGCTCCACTGATCATCTCCTCCGAACTGTAAATTACATCCGTATTTCTGGTACAGTGCGTAGAAATCGTATGCCTGCATGATCATGTAGTTGAATTCCAGGAAGCTAAGTCCTTTTTCCATACGCTGTTTGTAGCATTCTGCAGTCAGCATACGGTTGACGCTGAAGTGAGCTCCCACTTCACGGAGCAATTCAATATAATTCAGATCTAACAGCCAGTCTGCGTTGTTGACCATCATAGCTTTTCCTTCTGAGAAATCGATAAATTTGCTCATCTGTTCTTTGAAACAGTCACAGTTATGCTGGATCTGCTCCGGTGTCATCATTGAACGCATATCTGTTCTTCCTGATGGGTCCCCGATGTATCCGGTTCCTCCTCCAATCAGAGCGATTGGCTTGTTCCCTGCCATCTGAAGACGTTTCATCAGACAGAGTGCCATGAAATGTCCCACATGAAGGCTGTCTGCTGTCGGGTCAAATCCAATATAAAATGTCGCCTTTCCTTCATTGATCAAATTGCTGATCAATTCCTCATCTGTCACCTGTGCGATCAGTCCTCTTGCTTTCAATTCATCATAAATTTTCATGTTTCTTTTCCTCTCCTTCATTTTTAATCAATTTCCAAAATGCTTCTTCAAACTGCCGGAAACGTCGATAGACCGGTTCTGCCAGTGTTCCATCCTCTCCCATTTGGATAAATTTCTCCAAAGTTACCCATCGAGCATCTGCTGTCTCATTTTCCTGCAGGACAATATCCGAAAGTTCTACATCTTTTCTCACCACATAGAAATCATAAAATGCACTGATTCCCCTGACACTTCCAAGCAGCATCAGTTCTTCTTCTGATACACCGATTCCGGTTTCTTCCTTAAGCTCCCTGACTGCTCCCTGACGGCTTGTCTCCCCTGCAAGTACGCTTCCTCCTGTATTTTCCCAGCAATTTGCGTAAGTTTCCTTCGCCGGATGTCGAAGTGTGACCAGAATCTCTTCCTTGCTGTTCACTACACATACAACGACAACAACATGATAATGCCCCGGTGCAAGTGGCTCCTGCCGGTTATGCTGTTTATATAAAAATCTGCGATTTTCATCAAATAGATCCCAAAGTTCCATTTTGTATCCCCCTTTCAGGTAGTATCCTTATTTTCCTGTATCATTCTCCGCAAGCGATGTCGCCAGCGGCTAATTCCCTTTCCGCGAACTACGCATTCTCATGCAAAGCATTTTTATTACAGAAAATTCCGAAGAAATCCCTATGCAATAAAAAAACTCCTGCCCTCTCTGTTTCATCAGAAAGGGCAGGAGTAAATCCTGCGGTACCACCTTTTTTCACAGACGACTCGCATCATCTGTCTCAGTAAGTATCAGTGTCTCATCCTCTCCTGATGAACAAAACATAATACTCAGATACGATAACGTGTATCTACTCCGTCACAGCCTACTTGATCTGTTCGGTGTGAAGCTCCAAGAGGTATTCATAACAAACGGTCCATGCGCCTCTCATCACCCGGCTGCTTTCTGTCTGAACGTGATGTCCGTTATTACTTATTCTTTTCATCGCTGATGTCTTATATGTTGCCTATCGTACTCCATTTGTCCCATTTTGTCAAGGCTGTGCCCACCATCTTTTTTATCAATTTTTAAATCTTCTGTGAGTTCTTGCCCGCAGACTACATTTCCTTATCCTATTGCTATTTACTTATCCAATCTTTTCCTCGTTCCGCTTTAATTCTCTCTCAACTTCCTCTGCAGTTGGCATTCCACCCTGTGCCCCAAATTTTTCAGTCGAAAGACTTGCCGCCGTATTTGCATAACGAAGCGCCTCTGCAATCGGCTCTCCTTTAGCAATCTGCACTGAGAAAGCACCATTTAATGTATCGCCTGCCCCGGTCGTATCAGCCACAATTGCTGGTCTTGCCGGAACGGTCAGTACTTCTCCATTTTTTCTGCACACAGATACTCCCCTAGATCCCTGCGTGATCACAAGTTTCTCTGGATATTTTTTCAGAAGTTCTTCGGTCGTCTCTTCCTCACCGAAAATAAGTACCGCCTCATGTTCATTCGGTGTCAGATACGTCACTTTCTCAATGATATCAAGAGGCACCTTCGCTGCCGGCGCCGGATTTAAAATCACCTTGATTCCATTTTCCGCGCAGAAGCAAATTAAATCGTGGACTGTTTCCAGAGGAATTTCCTGCTGCAGCACAACCATATCAAACGCCTTTAATTCTTCCTTGATACTGTCTGCATAGATCTGGTCTACCTGTCCATTAGCCCCCGGCACAACGATGATCGTATTGTCATTTTCCCCAACCGTAATCAAGGCAATTCCGGTCGGAACTTCTTTTAGAACTTTGATATGTCTGGTCCCGACCCCTTCTTTTCTAAGATTTTCAAGCAATTTTTCTCCATTGCTATCATCCCCCACACATCCGAACATCTCTACTTCTGCTCCAAGTCTCGCCATCGCGACCGCCTGGTTCGCACCTTTCCCGCCCGGAATATAGTGAATGCTGTCCCCAAGCAGTGTCTCCCCTTTCAACGGAATCCGCTCAGCGGTCACTGTCATATCCATGTTTATACTTCCCACTACTGCCAACTTCATACCCATTGTCCTCCATGTTCTACATTTTATTCTTTGTTGTCTCTCCTTTGATCAGCATCATTGGAAACTTCATCTCTCTATCCCTTGGAAGTTCCTTCACAGTACCTAAAATCATCTGCACCGCACATTTGCCCATCTCTTTGATCGGCTGTGCGACTGTCGTCAGCTCCGGTGTCAAAAAACGTCCAAATTTTACACCATCAAATCCAATAATCTGGATGTCGTCCGGTACCCGGTATCCCCTTTTTTGCAGTACTTTATATACCGAAACCGCAGTCATATCATTACAGGCAATGATTCCGTCTGTGTCCGGATAGCGTCTGAGTACTTCTTCTGCGGCTTTGGCTCCATCCTCATACTTGTATGTACTGTCCACAAAACGCTCCTTCATGCTATACTGACGACATACCTCCCGGTATCCCTCGTATCGCTTCTTGCCGCTGGACAATTCTTGGGGCCCTCGAATACATGTAATCTTTCTGCATCCACATGCAATCAGATGCTCCGCCGCCAGTTTTCCCCCTGCATAATGATCTGCCTCGATAACACTGGTCTGTCCCATCTCATCCAAACGTCTGTCCACAAAAACGATTGGCATGGAAACTGCCTCATAACTCTGGCTTTTTTCTCCGGTATTTGTCATTAAGATCACACCATCCGCCTGAAGTTGTGCAAGCATTTGCAGGTTTGCAAGTTCCTTCTCTTTCTGATCATCCGAGTTACAGAGAAGGATACGATATTCCTGTTCATACGCTTCCTTCTCAATCGCCTTTGCAAGTTCACTGAAAAATGGATTCTCAATATCCGGCACGATGACTCCGATTATCTTTGATGATTTCCGGTATAGCGCCCTTGCAAGTTCGTTTGGTCTGAAACCGGTTTCTTCAATCGCTTTTTCCACCCGTTCCCGCTTCTCCTCATCTACTCTCGCAGTTCCGTTGATCACGCGGGAAACCGTGGCGGGAGACACCCCCGCGCGCTTTGCTACTTCTCTGATACTTGCCATCCACTTTCCCTCCTTTCTGTTCACTGCTCCATTTTCTCCTAAAAATGTGACAAAGTTTTTATTATGAAACCCGTTTCAAATCTACTTTTAGTATACCTCTTTCTACTTCTTTTTGTCAATTTAAAGGCAAAAGTATTTTCTCCCCCTTAGCAAAAAACTCAAAAGCCCTCCCATACAGACAGATATTTTTTCTGTCTACACGGAAGGGCATACCTCACATCCTTTTAAAACTGATCTACAATCTTTCTTGCCTCTTTGATTTTCTCGACACTGCTCTGCCAGATTTCATATTCGCTGAATCCTGGAAGTCCCATATTGACACCTTCTCTCCGGAAAGTCATTTTACTTTCCACAACAACTTTCCCAGACATATGGTAGGATGCAATTCCAGTCTCCTCATGCAGCTGATCGATGATTTCCGGCTTAATCCCGCTTCCTGCCAAAATCTCTATCCTTCCTCTGCTCTCTTGTTGCAGCTTTGCTAGAAATTCTCTTCCTTCCCATGCAGAGTTTTTCTGTCCGCTTGTCAGAATTGTCCGGCATCCTAATGAGATTGCCTGCTCCAGCGCTTCCAGGGCATCCCTGCTTACGTCAAAAGCGCGATGCAGAGCCACATCCATATCTCCTGCCTCCGCGATCAACCCCTGCATCTGCTCCATGTTCAGGGAACCATCCGGATTCAGGCAGCCGATCACAATCCCGTCTGCCCCCAGCCGCCGAAACAACTTTACCTCTTCTTTCAAAATCTCATACTCATTCTGACTGTAACAGAAGTCTCCGAATCTCGGTCTTAAAAGCACTCTGATTTTAAGGCTTGTCTCTTTGCGGATTTTCTCAAACAATGCCTGAGACGGTGTTGTTCCTCCAATCACAAGATTTCCGCACAATTCAATCCGATCTGCCCCTCCTCTTTCTGCTGCCAGAGCAGACTCCATGCTGTCTGCACACACTTCTAAAATACCTGCCATTTTTTTCTCCTCTCCTGAACCTAATTTCATCTGTATGATACTGTTTCCACTATATCATAAAACCGCCGCCTTGTAACTGCTTCCAGCTACCCGACAGCGGTTCTGTTTTAAAAGGGATTAAACTATCTCCTGCTTATTTACAAAGCTTTTTAAATTCATCAGCTACAAACTGAACTTTTGTTCCAATAATAACCTGCACAGCTGTTTTGCTTGGACGGATCACTCCTGCTACACCGGCAGATTTGATCTTATGCTCATCGATTAATGTATAATCTTTGATCTCCAGACGAAGTCTTGTAATACAGTTGTCAATAGAAGTTACGTTTGCCGGTCCGCCGACACCTTCGAGAACAATTTTTGCAATTCCTGTGAAGTCATTGTTTGCCAGTTCTACTTTTGTCTCATCAATATTGTCATCTTCACGTCCCGGTGTCTTCATGTTAAATTTCACAATCACGAAACGGAATACTACATAGTAAACCGCACCAACTACAAGCCCGATTGGGATCAGAAGCAGTGGATTCTGTGCAAATGGAGCTTTAAAGCTCAGGATCCAGTCAACCAAGCCTGCACTGAAGTTGAAACCAGCTCTTACCGGAAGTGCTGCAACAACTGCCATAGAGATACCTGTCAATACTGCGTGTACACCATAGAGCGCCGGTGCAAGGAACATGAAGGAGAATTCCAGAGGTTCTGTAACACCATTGAAGAAGGAAGCAACTGCTACTGACATCAGGAGACCTGCTGCCACTTTCTTCTTTGTATCTTTTGCTGTGTGATACATTGCTAAAGCTGCTGCCGGAAGACCGAACATCATTACAGGGAAGAATCCTGCCATGTACATACCAGTTGTTCCCATTACACCGCCTTCTGCATTTCCCCAGAATTTTGCGATATCGTTAATTCCCGCAACGTCAAACCAAAATACAGAATTCAGTGCGTGGTGCAGACCGAATGGAATCAGCAGTCGGTTGAAGAAACCGTAAAGACCTGCTCCGATCGGACCTAAATCCATGATAAATTTACCAACAGCTACCAGTACATTGTAAATGATTGGCCATACAAAGAACAGCACTAAGCTGGAAACTAAAGATGCCCCTGCGGTAACGATCGCAACACATCTCTTTCCACTGAAGAATGAAAATGCATCTGGCAATTTTGTATTTTTAAATTTGTTGTAGCAGGCAGCTGCGATCAGACCACAGAGAATACCGATGAACTGTGTCTGAACTTTTCCAAATGCCGGGTCTACTTTTTTCACTGCTGTGTTTGTGAGCATTGCCACAACATCTGTGGAAAGTAATGTCGTTGTCATGATCCATGAAACGAGTCCGGCAAGACCTGCGGTACCATCGTTATCGTCAGACATACCAACAGCTACACCGATTGCAAACAAGATTGGCATCTGGTCGATCAGACATCCGCCGCCCTTTAGTAAAAATGCTGCAATTACATTGTTTGCCCCCCATCCAGTCGGGTCGATCCAGTAACCGATTCCCTGCAGGATAGCCGCAACTGGAAGACATGCAACCGGAAGCATCAGAGATTTACCTAATCTTTGAAGATATCTCATCATAATTTTTTCCTCCTTACTCTTAATCCCTTTTGATTCACAATGAAAGTCCTCTTTTTCTTTCATTATTTATTTTACACCGGAGTCCCGGCAATAAAATCCTTAGTAATTTGCTAATTTTTCAGCTGAATCTTCACAACATCTTCGCCTGGAACAACGTCTTTCCCTGCAAGACCTTCCACTGCTGCGTACTCATCTGTATTACATACGAGGATCGGTGTCACAATATCATATCCGGCTGCCTGAACCGCATCCAGATCGACACTTAACATCAGATCACCTTTTTTTACTTTGTCCCCTGCCTGAACATGAGCCTCAAATCCTTCTCCCTTCAACTCCACCGTATCCAGACCGACATGCACTAAAATCTCCACCCCATTATCTGCTGTCATGCTGACTGCATGAAGTGTCTCAAATACCATCGCGATCTCTCCATCTGCCGGTGCATAGATTTTGCCCTCAGACGGCACGATTGCAACTCCCTGACCTAGCATTCCTGAATTGAATGTCGGGTCGTTTACTTCTTTTAACTCTACGACTTTTCCTTTTGCCACCGCACCGAGCATATATGTATTGTTTTGTTTCTTCTTAAAAAAATTAAACATCTTGTTCCTCCTAGTCATATTGAAAACAGTCTGCAAAGGCAAGACGGTTCTTTGCTTCCTTCTCTGATAAATATCGATGTCCTGCCAGCGAACTGCCTTTTGCTCCACTGGCATCTACGTAAACCGTCTGATCTCCAATTTTCACTGCGCACAGAACATACTGTTCATCCTGACTCCATTTCCCATTCCAGTGTCCCATGACAACATGCGAATCCATGCCGGCTCTTCTGCAAAGTTCCGAAAAAATCTTTGCATACCCAAGTACACTTGCTTTTTTCTCGGTAACTGCCACAAGATGATTTTGCAGATACACTTGCTCCAGCATCTCTCCCATATGTGAAAGTTCACTTGCCGTCGTGACAGTGTCATCCGGAACTTTCATTTCTTGATCAAGCCATTTTAGGAAATAGTCAACGGTACTCTTCTGACCGCTGTTTTCAGGGATTCCATCTATGATCTCAGACAGTACACACTCTGTCTCTTCCTGTTTTTCTTTAATCTTTACTATCTTTTCTTCGTCGTTGACCGACAGGCCTTTCTGGATCTCCTCTGCATTCTTCAGTGTTCCGTCATCTGCAATCTCCCCTGGTGTCTCAATCCCACTGGCACAGGATAAAAACAGCACGACCTTTGTGATCTCATCCTCTGTGATCTTGGAAAAATCTTTCTCATCATTGAGAAGATACACATTGTCTTCATTCATCGGAATATCTACGAATCCATAGAAATAATTATATCCTTCATATTCCAATGCCACCGTGATCCGCTCATATTCTTTTCCGTTCACAGCTTTCGGAAGAGTCAGTATCCCTCCCTGAAATTGCTCAATCTGATCTTTCAGGAACAGATATACTTCCATCTCTTTTTTTGTCAACTGATCCAAATAAAATTCTGCACTTTTTACAGTTTCTTCTCTCGGCTCATCTTTCAGTTCATCTTCTACAGATTGTTCCATCACGCTTTTTCTCTGGAAACCAAAAATAACTGTAAATACTGCCAGTAGGATAAGACCGATCAGAACAATCTTTTTATGCCTGCGAACATACTCCATCTGTGCCTTTCTCCTATTCCATCTCACGAATGATCTTTCTTAATTTCAAGATCATAGACGGAGCTACAGAAAGCTCATCTACACCCATGCGTACAAAAATCTCTGTCAATTCCGGATCTGCTCCTAACTCTCCACAGATACCAGCCCATTTTCCTTCCTGATGTGCGCTGTCCACAACCATTTGAATCATTTTCAAAATTGCTTTATGGTGTGGATTGTAGAAACGGTCAAGTTTCTCATTCTGCCTGTCAATTGCCAATGTGTATTGTGTCAGGTCATTTGTCCCAATGCTGAAGAAATCTACCATCTTCGCCAGCTCATCACTGATCATAACTGCTGCCGGAGTCTCAATCATGATTCCTTCCTCAACATCGTTATATGGGATTCCATCTGTTTTCAACTCTTCTTTGACTTCCTGCACAATTGCCTGTATCTGTGCTACTTCCTCTGTGGAGGTGATCATCGGATACATGATCGACAGATTCCCATAAGCAGACGCACGGAACAGTGCCCGCAACTGTGTCTTAAAGATTTCCGGCTGTGCAAGGCAGATCCGAATTGCCCGGTATCCAAGCGCCGGATTTTCTTCTTTTTCAATGTTCAGATAATCCGCCTGCTTATCGGCACCGATATCCAGCGTTCGGATGATCACCTTTTTGCCTGCCATATTTTGCACGGCTTGTTTATATGCCTGAAATTGTTCTTCTTCATCTGGAAGCTCATTCCTTCCGATATACAAGAATTCACTTCGAAACAGCCCGATACCTCCTGCATCGTTTTCCAATACATATCCCATATCTGCTACACTGCCAATGTTTGCATACAGATTGATATGTCTTCCGCCTTTTGTGACATTTTCTTTTCCTCTTAACTGCTGAAGAAGCTCCTGTTTTTCCTTCTCCTCCTCAATTTTTCTCTGAATCCTCTCTTTAACTTCCTCTGACGGATCCACAAAGAACTCTCCATGAAATCCATCCACCGCCGCCTCTGTTCCGGTATGCAGCACTTCTAAATCCATATCTACTCCGATCAAAGCCGGAATATTCATCATACGGGCTAAAATTGCCGTATGAGAATTCGCGGAACCATGTACAGTCACGAATGCCAGTATTTTCTCCTTATCCATCTGAACCGTCTCACTCGGAGAAAGATCATCTGCCACAACAATGACCGGCTCATCCAGATCCATTACATCTGCCGACTGTCCAGACAGATTTTTTACCAAACGATTCGAAATGTCCTTAATATCTGCAGCTCTTGCTCTCATATAATCATCATCCATGCTTGCAAACATCTGGGAAAAATTATCTCCTGTAGAAGCTACCGCGTATTCTGCATTGACCTGCTGTGTACTGATGATATTTTCAATGGATTCTTTGTAATCTTCATCCTCCAGCATCATCTGATGGACTTCAAAAATCGCAGCGCTGGCTTCTCCAACTTCCTTTAATGCCTTTTCATATAATTTTTGAAGCTGTTGTTTAGAAGCCTCTACTGCTTCTGCCACTCTCTGAAGCTCTGCCTGTGTATCTTCAATCTTTACACGCTTTACCACATAGTCATCTTTTTTCAGCACGGATATTTTTCCAAATGCAACTCCTTTATAGACTGATTTTCCTTTCAAACATTCCATACTACTTCTCCTTACACTTCCTACAAATTCGCTTCAAAAAATGACTTCATGCCTTCATATGCAGCTTCTTCATCGCTTCCTTCAATCTGTACTTCTACAGTCTGTCCACATTTTACTGCAAGAGACATCAACGCCATCAGCTTAGACGCTTCCACCGTTCTTCCTTCTTTTGTAATTGTAATCTTACTCTCATACTTCTTTCCTTCTTTTGCAAGCATTCCCGCTGGTCTTGCATGGATTCCCATCTCATCTTTGATTGTGTACTCAAACTTTTTCATTTTACTATCTCCCTTCGTCTTGACAAATTTCTTTCTATAAAAATAGAGTAATTCATAAATATTCTATCATCTTCTTTTTTCACAAACAAGTGATTCCTCAGGCTGCGATCATCCTCTGGATATGAATGGCAAGAAATCCAACCTCTTCCTGCATGATCTGCCTTTCCAGTTTTTCTGCCATGTTATCACAGATTAAAGCGGCAATTTTCATTGCCTCCGGATATTTTTCCTGCACAAACTCATTGAGATCAATGTTGACCGCTTCACCGGTCTTTGTCCGGACAACCATATAATACAGATGACTCATCAGCCGGATGTAATTCAAAGCTTCTTTCTGCATTTCTTTTTCCAAATGTTCTTCTATGATCTGCATACTCTCATCAATAAGCTGTGTTGCCTTTAATGTCTCTGACACCGCTTCATCAGAAAGTCCGGAATGAATATGAAGTGCGATAAATCCCGCCTCATCATCTGAAATCCGATATCCTGTCATCTCCTCGATGATAGATCTGCTCTCTAAGGCTACCGCATACTCTTTTCCAAATAAAATCTTAATATCCGGTATAAACGGATTCGAAAGAAATATATTCTCTCTCTCCCTCCTCGCGGCAAATGCAAGGTGATCTGCCAACGGAAGTAAAATATCTCCATTGATCGAGTCAAATACTTTCTCTGCCGCCTCAATGATCTTGCCCGCTGTCTCAATGTAAACCGGATCAATCGCATTGACTGCATGGATTGCTGAGTGCTGTTCTTCTCTCACGACCGGTGTGTACACTTGAACTCCCTCATCGATCGTCACCTCATCTCCCGCTCTCTTGCCAAATCCAATCCCTTTTCCTAATAAAATTCTTTCACTGCCATCGCCCTTTTCTTCTGCAAGAAGTGCATTATTATTTAAAATCCTTAAAATGCAGTACACCATCCGCTCTCCTTTTCTTTCGTCAGGATATGAGTCCATCTCCTTCATCGAGATACATAAAAAGGCATAAACTACCTGTTCTACTCACTAATATTGAATAAAACCGGATAGTTTATGCCTGCATCACCAGTAACACGCTATCAAAGTTCTTATTTTGCAACTTTTGCTTCCTAATACATGAATCTGTATAGATTGTATATCATCTTACTAGTTGTCGTCAAGTTATGTTTTTAACTAATTTTCTTCGATTTTTTTGTGTATTTTTCACAACTTTTATCTTGGCAGATAGATCATTTCTTTTGTAATTTCTTTTAAAGAATTGGCCCCACACATTGCCATCGTATCTGCAAGTTCCGCCCCGATTTTTTCAATGTAAGTCTTCACACCTTCCATTCCGCCGCCATAGACTGCTGTTACAAATGGGCGGCAGATCAGCACTCCATCTGCACCGAGTGCCAGTGCCTTAAAGACATCTACACCAGAACGGATCCCACCATCTACAAATATTTTCACTTTTCCCTGCACTGCCTCCACGATAGCAGGAAGTACCTCCGCAGTGGCCGGGCACTGGTCGAGCACACGCCCTCCATGATTGGATACAACAATCGCATCGACACCTGCCTCCACCGCTTTGATGGCGCCCCTTGCGGTCATAATTCCTTTTGCGATAAATGGAACTTTTGCCATCTCTGCCACCTGGCGTAATTCTTCCACGGATTTTCTGCCTGCCGGCGGTGTCATATTTTTTAAGAATGGAAGTCCTGCTGCATCAATATCCATAGCAACCGCAAATGCACCAGAACCTTCTGCCTGCTTCATCTTTTCACGAATGATCTCTATATTCCACGGCTTGATCGTCGGAATCCCTTTTCCTTCCACTCGTCTGATTGCATCGGTCGCATACTTCATTACATCCGGATTTACCCCGTCTCCGGTCATTGCAGCAATCCCTGCCTCTGCACATGCAGCCACCATCACATCATTGTAGGACTGATCATTGTATTTTTCTCCATAATGAAGATTCACTGCCCCAACCGGACCTGCAAAAAACGGATAACGGAATCTCTGTCCCCACAGTACAAAGCTTGTATCCACTTCTTCATGCTCAGAAATGGTATCCATCTGCACACGGATTTCCTGCCATTTATCAAAATTGCGGATGGCTGTATCCCCCATCCCTTTCGCTCCCGGTCCCGGCATTTGATTCCGGCATGCCCTTCCATTGCACACCATGCACGCTTTACAATATTTCCCAATATCTTGTTTTGCATTTGTTACTATTTCCTCGTATGTCATCCTATTTCCTTCTTTCTTTATCATTCATTGTTTCTTTCCGCAAACAAATCAGAAACAATCTCACACTTAATTTTCCCAGAGAAGAAATGTCACTGTCTTTCCGTCTGTCAATACTCGTTTCTGTACGGTCTCTCCGGTTATTTTATTGACAGTTACTTCATATAGCACTTGTTCAGCGGTCTCATTTCCCGGTACTTTTGTTGTAACTTTCACAAGGTACTCACTCTTCGTACTTTCCTGTTCAAGCACCGTCATCTCTTCTCCTTTCGCATCCTCTGTTCCCTTCGCATAATATTCTTCTAACTTTTTCTGAATTTCTGAATCAGAATACACTGGTGTCTGTTCTTCTTCCTGTTGTATCGGATTTTCCGGTGTCTTTATCCCTTCCTGACTCTGTCCGGCATTCTCCGTTTCTGCTTCTTTCTTCTTTGCTTCTTCTGCTTTCTTTTTTGCCGCTTCGTCTTTCTTCGCCTTTTCTTCCTGTGCTTTCTTTTCCTCTGCTTTCTTCGCTTCTTCTTTTTTCTTTGCTTCCTCTGCCTTCTTTGCTGCTTCTGGATCTGCTTCACCGGTAATCCGCTCTGAAAGCGTCTTCCACTTCAGCCCTGACACCGTCTTTCCCATACTGTCCAGTTTTTTCTGGAATGCTTCCTTTGACAAAGCTTCCTTGTCGTTATAATATGGCTGTTCTGGATGTCCCTCCATATCAAAGGTATATTGTTCTGTCTGAATCACTGTATGTTCTCCATCCATCCGATAAAAACTCGCATTTCCATAAGAGGCTCCGCCAGAACCATAGATATACATTGTCCCATTCTCATAAATCTGAAGCAGAGACCGCTCCGCCAATGTCTGATCTTCAAACATATTTTTGGCATCTACTCCATCAAAGCAGTACACTCCTACTACCCGCTCATCACCACCATTGCTCCTGATTCCGACCAGCAATTCCTTTTCTCCACTCTCATCGATATCATACATCGTATAAATAATTTCTGTTTTCCCCTTATCTGTCTCAGTTAAAAATACTAATAATGGGTTGATATTTGGATATCCCTCTGGATCTTTCTGCACCTCTGATGCTCCCATGAGAAGTGCTTCTTGATATTCATCTAAAATTTTCTGATAAGCTTCATCTTTTTTTTGTTCTTTCTTAAGACGTTCTTCTGTTCTTTTTGCTGCCGCCTCAATTTCTTTTTTGTCAAATTTTAATGTTACCTTACGCTGTACCGGCTTTAATACAGATGAATCATATGTTTCATAAAACTCGCTTAGTTCTTCTGTTCCATTCTGCTCTGTCGTCGTAAGCTCTGCTAAGATTTCCACCCCGCTCTCATCGAATTCAAACCATAATTCCGAATACCCTCTCATCCGTTTTGCAGTGGCATTCAATCCGATTTTTTCCAGTTTTGCAGAAATATCTGTAATCTCTTTCTCATGCTCCTCCCCGGTCAGAAGTCCTTTGGTCGATGCATATTCCCGGAAAGTCCCATCATAGTTCACTGCAAACATTCCATACTCATGCGAACGTGCTGTCAGAGAATACTGATTTGCTGTACTTCCACAGATATAGATCTTTCCACCTGACTCCTTTAAGAAAATACCTTGACGCTCTGTCTCTGCATTTCCCATCACATTTCGAAGTGCAAGATATTCTGCTGCAAGCTTGATACTTTTCTCTTTCTTCTCATACATCTGAAGATAAACATGGTTGTGTTTTTCATCCTTTTTTGCCTTATCTTCCTCACCGGTCTTCAGCATCAGAACAAGCAGCTCTTTTTCTCCATCGCCATCAAAATCTTTCAGTTTGGATGCGAGTACCCCCTTTTGCTTCTCCAGCCGCTCAGGCTGTACTATCTTTTTCTCGCCATCTTTCTTCACATATTTTGATTCATAAGTACCCGCAGTACATTTTCCATATTTCGGTACGAGAACCTTGTCCACATACGTTTCCAGACTGACTGCTTTTGTGTCGTCTATTTTATCCTGATCTTGCGTATGCTCTCCTTTATTTTCTTCCTCCCCTTTATTCTCTTCCTGACTGCTTGAATTTGGGGAAGGTTTCTCATCTGGTACCGGTTCTGCTGCCGGTTTCTCATTACTCTGTGCTTCTTTTTTCGGTACTTCCTGCCCTTTTGCCACAGCACCATTCTCTTTTGCCTTCTTCAAGATTGCCTCTGCCTTTTTTTCTTTTCCCTGTGCGGTATAGATTTCTGCTAATTTATCGTAAGATTTTCGTTCCTTCGGATCGATCTTGATTGACTCCAGATAAAGTTCCTCCGCTTTTTCATACTCCATATCTTCCAGATATTTGTCTGCCATCGCTATCTTCGTCTGAAATGTCTTTTCCTGCTTATCTTTCATCCCGAAATAGACACCTGTCGTCACTCCAGCGATCAGAACTGCACTGATTCCCACTGCCGCAGCAATCCGAAAATTTTTGCGCCTCTTCGTCTCCTGCTGTTCTGCCTCCTGTTTTCTCTCTTGTTCTATCTCCTGAAAATTCTCTGTCTCCTCTGCCTCAAAGTCTTTCTGCAGATTTTCTTCCACCTTTTTCTCTGCAGATTTTTCTTCCTGCGTCGATTCCTGCGGAATCTGAACCAATTCTGCCCCGCACTTTCCGCAAAATTTTGCATGATCTGCATTTTCTGCTCCACATTTCCTACAGTACATACCTATTCTCCTCCCTTTATCTGACTGTAAATTTCAGATGATAATGCCACAATTTTCTCTCGGGCTGCCTGTGTGTCTGTAAGCTGATCTGCCATCACACATAAAATATATGGGGTCTCATCAGCCCATACGATTGCTGCATCGTTCTCTACATCGGCAAGTTCTCCTGTCTTATTTCCTGTTTCTACCCCTTCTGGAATACCCGCTGGAATTTTTCCAATTCGCTGCTGCTGCTTTAATAAATTTAACATCTGATCTGCGTGTGGATGTCTCACTTTGCAAACATCAAACAAAAAATTGCCACAATCCTCTGCTGATGTGTAATTTTCTCCCAGCGTACTGTCTGCCAGAAGCATTCTTCCCATAGAAGAATCTTTGTAACCTTTTTCCTGACAATAAACATTCACCTGTTCCATTCCCGCAGTTTCCTCACCACCGCCGAGCATTCTTGTCAATTCGTTGGCTGCATCGTTATCGCTGACTGTGATCATCGCCGTGAGAAGCCGATCGAGTTCTGCTGCTCCGTACTGTGCTGCCAAATTGTCATACTGTTCATAAACAGCTCCCATAATGTACAATTTGATCAGACTTGCCGCCTTTTGCTTCTCTGCTCCAACTACTGCAAAGGAACCGCTTGACAATTGCTTCACATACACATTCCACTTTTCTCCAAGCGCTGTCCTTTCTGCAATCCTATTCTGGATCAGCTCTTCCATAGCGGCCATTTCCAAAGGTGCGCGGACTTCCTCTTCCATCTGCTGTTTCTCCTGTCGGGTCTTTGCTTCTTCTTTCTCCTCCCACAGAGTCTGTCTTCTTTTTAAGACTTCCTTTCTCTCTTCTTTTTGTAATACAGCCCCTGCATCGATTTCCTGTGTCTGTTTCTCAATTTCCTTGCACCGACTTTCCAAAAACAGCCATCCAGTTCCAACAGCCAGAAGCATTCCCACACAGACTGCACTGTAAATCCATCCTGCTTTTTTCCCTTTTCCTCTTTCTCTCTTTTTCATACTGCACCTCTTGCCATAGCTCTAATTTCCAGCCACAAAATACTGGTCAATTCCATTTGCAATGCCCTTGACCATTTTCTTTTCATACTCCGGATCCTGCATATTTACATCATCCTGCTCATTGGTCATGTATCCCATCTCCAGAATGATAACCGGAATCTGACTCCAGTTGATCCCAGTCATGTTATCATAGAGCTGCACTCCGTCATTTTCCATACCACACTCCTGACAGTAAGCATTGATCACAGATTCCCCGAGCGCATAGCTTTTCGGATGAAGTGCTCCAACATAGGGATTTTCTGCGGAAGGTACCATCGTCATTGCTCCCTTTGCCAATGGATCCTCACTTCCATTTGCATGGATCCTCACATAAATATCGGATCCTTCCTCCGCTGCCATAAGCGCTCTCTCACTGTTGCTGATTGCCGTATCATGATCTTCTCTTGTGAGCACTACTTCATATCCTCTCTGTTCCAGTTCCAGACGAAGCTGCTTGGAAATATTTAATGTCAGTTCATACTCCGGAACATTTGTATAACGCCCCTGCGTACCAGAAGATGCCTTCGCTTTCATTTCCTGCGATCCTGGTCCCATCGGCTCCAAGTCGCTCATATCTACATTCGGACCTTGATGACCCGGATCGATTGCAATTTTCTTTCCCTTCGCCTGTGGCTGTTCCTCAGTGATCACTTCTTTTTTTCCCTCTGCCTCTCTTTGTGCCTGTTCTTTTTCTAGTTCTTCCACTTCTTTTTCCAGTTCCTGAATTTCCTTCTCGATATTCTGCGCTGCTTCTTTTGCTGCCCGCCTCTCTGCTTTCGCTGTATACAATTTTCGCGCCGCTGCTGCGCATCCGACTGATACAATGACCAGCAGACAAGTGCAGGAAACTACTATGATTTTCTGACTTGTTTTCACAATTTTCCCCCTTCTTTCCAGTAGCTCTGGCACACTGTGATAAAAGACAGAGATGTCTCACACCTCTGCCTTTTTGCCTATCCGTCTCTCACTCACGACTGCGGACAGATTTTCTTTATTCTTGTTTTGTTCCGCACTTTGTGCAGAAAACTGCCCCTTGCGGAATCTGTTTTCCACACTTTATGCAGAACCTCACTTGCTGCTGCGAAGCCTGCATTCCTTCCTTCATATCCTCTACTTTTGCTCCGCATCCTACACAAAACGCCATTCCTGGTTCCAGCACTGCGCCACACCTTGGGCAAGTCTTAATGCTCTCAATCGCCTCAATCTCCGAACGGATTGCTTCAATTCTTTGATAACTTGCCTGAACCATCCGTACCAGCTCAGCCAGCTGTGGCTCTGGATCATTCTGCTTTAACTCATAATACATATGACCAAGGTTCTGACAATATTTATCAATTTTTTTCTGCTCTTCATTGATCTGTGATTTCAAATTTGTGATATCAGCCATTCCTTTTGCTTTCTGCATGACATTTTGACCTGTGACTGAAATTTTCTTTCCTAATTCATCAAAAAAAGCCATTGTTCTCTCTCCTTCTATTCCTGCTGCTAATTGTACATTCCTCCAAACAGGCAGATGACATCGTCATCCAGCTCGATTAGTTTATCCTTTCCTCTGTACAACTTCAATGTTCCCGTAGAGTCATCGTCATCATAATCTACAAGGACCGCTATTTTTTTCTCATCTACGACTTTATAATCAAAAGCATCATCTGCGATCACTTTTGCATTTTTTCCGTCAAACATCTTTAATGTAAACAGATTCTTGGAAGTATTGTAGTCTGTCTTATAGATTGGATATTTCTGTTCTTTCGTAAATTCTAAGGTACCTATCATAACATCACTGTCAATCAGCTCTTCATTACAATACAGATCCCCCATTCCTTCATCCATATCCGTCAGATAATAAATATCTCCATCTTTTGCACCCATCATGACATCTACATCTTCTGCAACGACACTGCATTTTCCATCTGCTTTCTTACCTGTCTTGAAGGAAAGAAGCTGGCTTTCTTTTATTTCGCCATCCTTATTTCTTTCTACTTTCATTGTATACCCAATATTCTTTTCATCATCGACAAGGAATCTCTGCTCTCCCATTCTCTCCTTCAATTCTGTATCCAAAGTCACAATCTCTTTTCCATTGTAAATGCAAGTCTCTGCCGACTCCTGAAGTGCCTCATAGTACTTCTGGTCTACGTCATAAATTTCATCTAATTTTGATGCTCTAACTTTCGGCAGCTCTTCCATCTTAAATCTTGTGAATAACACTGTGTCAGAATTATCCTGTGCATAAATGTCACTGCTGAGTTTCTTTGCGATCTCCACTTCTTTTCCATCTTTATAGCAGTACAAGGAGTTCTCAGCTACCTCGATAGAATGCTCTTCCAATTCTTCCAAGAACCACTCCATATCCTCATCGCCGTTGGTGTCATCTTCTACAATATCCATCGCATTGATCTTTTTCTCATCCATCTTTACATAATACAACGCTTTGTCTTTTTCATTATTAGAAACAACCCAACCTACATCCGATGCGATTTTCTCTCTTTCTCCAAAATTTTCGATCAGATAAAGTTTATCATCTTCCTGTACAACAATCTGTTTCAAATCATCCCCGATGATGCAATTTTCTGCGCTCTTAGAAAGTTTCTTTTTCTCTTTCTTTAAATTGATATCCTGCTGATACAATGCGCTCTTGCCGTTGTTCTGTTCGATCCACACAATATTTTTTTGCTCTTTATCCAGTTTAAATCTAGCGACATCGGATGCAATTTTTTCTTTCTTTCCTTTCCGATCACTAATATATAATGTATCGTTTCTTGCCTTTAGATAAACAATCTTATTATTATCAAGCAGTTTATATTTTGTAACGGAATCATCAATCTCTATTGCTCCGCCTTCTTTTCCGACTTTCTGGAAGTTCACATCAAATTCTGTCATTCCATCTTCCGCTTTTACATCTGTCGGATAGCAGATATATTTTCCATCTTTGGAATAGGTAACACGCATACCATAAATCTCATCTTCATCACCATAAGATCCACTGTATTCCATCGGATCTTTTTTGTATTTTTCCAAGTCTGTCTGCATTACCTTTCCGTCTTTTAAATACGCAATCTTTGTATGTGCATCATCTCCAAATGCATTCACAAGGAGAGCAACCCCTCCGATGACAACGACAGCTGCCGCTACCACACCAATGATTTTTCCGGATGAAATCTTTCCGCCCGAGTTGCGCCCCAATGAATGAGAACCTCCTGCATTTTCCCCAACGCCGGATTCATCCATTTCCATATTCTTTCCACATCCGCAACAGAAAACGGCATCCGCGTCATTTTCACATCCACAATATGGACAATACTTGTGTTCCTCTTCTTCCGGCTCTGAATAAGAACCTCTTATTTCTGCACCAAGGAGAACTGTCTCCTCCTCATCTCCTTCATTTGCCTGACAGTCTTCCTGTTCCAAATTTTCTGCCAGCTCTTTCTTTTGTGCTTCCACACAATTTTCCTCTAACTTTGCTCCACATGCAAAACAAAATTTTGAATTTTCCGGTAATTCACATCCACATTTTGTACATCTCATCGTAACTTATAACCTCCACTGTCAATTGCAAATTCTCTGGCACTTAGTAAATCTGCATTTTTTATCTCATAGTCATTTAACATATCATTAGTAAACTGCGACGGTTCAATCGTTCCCCTATACCACGATTTACTTCCAAAATATTCTTGTAATTCTACTGAGTCAAACTTTCGTCCTCTTCTCGCATAAATTTCATTTTTCGCGTAATTGAGCTGCTGCAGAGACAATCCACTGATATCACTCTCTGTCAGATAACGGCTGTTGCTATCCGGAATAATGTACTCACTGTCTTTTTTGGCAACTGCATTCTTTTTATCAGTTTCCGCTTTTTCGGCTGTTGCGATCAGTTTCTCTAACTTCTCCTGATCTCTTACCAGTTCTTTTGCATCCTCAAGAATCTGTACTGCATCTTTAGGTGTCCCTTCCGCAATAAGACGACTACTCTCCTCTTCCAGATATTTCATATAGTCTACATCACACTGTTTGAGTAATTTATTGACAACCTCATCTTCCTCATCCAGCTCCTCACTAATGGAAGTCAAGTGCTTTATCGCATATTTATAATTAGAAATCTTTGTATATTCTGAGATCTCTTTCTCTAATCCTTTTCCGAGATCTTCCACAAGACTGTCATACTTCTTTTCCTGTGTTTGCTCCAGATCATCCACATCAATCTCTTCTAATTCCTTTTTTGCTTCCACATAGTCTAACTTTCCATCTTCAAAATCTTCTCTGATTTCTTCTAACTGTCCGCTGACTTCATCTTTTTTCTCGCCTTTTTCTACCCTGACGGAATCGTTCTCATCGTCTTTCTCATAGTCTGAAACGCTTCCTGAGCTACTCTCATATGGAGCTAAAATCATAGATCCCATGATCCCGGCAATTCCCAGCACACTTACAACAGTCATTGCTGTTGCAATCCATTTTCCTCTCCCGGACATCCCAAAGACCGCTGCTACTGCTGCAATCACTGCGAATGCCGATGGCAAAATGTAGATTAGATACGGATAAATCTCTTCCAGAGCTCCACCGGAAAGTGTGTCTGCCAATAGAAATCGAAGGCTGATGAAGCTGACTGCTGCCAATGCTAAAAAGACTGCTGCAATTACTAACGGCGTTTTATTCCAGCTGCCATTTTTCTTGCTTTGCGATTGCTTTTCCTTCTTTGGCCTTTCTTTCTGTTTTTTGGGTTGCTCTGATTCTTGCTTATTTTTCTGACTGCCACTTTCTCTCACAGAATCGTTCTGGCTACGACAGTTGCATATTTCTCCTTCCTGGATCTTGCGACCACAATATTTACAATACATTCTCATCCCTCCATTCTTCTTATCCTTACTTTTTAATAAGGAAGCTTCCCTCTTAAATAATATACTCTTTCTTTTGTCATATCTGCTGCCGGTCCATTTGGAAAACTAGAGTGATCAATTGTCGTTCCCTGCCAGTAATTAGCAATCATCGCCTCTTTCTGTTGGATCCAGCTAACCTGCTCATCTGTAAGATTTCCTAATTCTGCTCCCGGAAGCACTGCCTCCAGTTCAGCCCACAGCTCATTTAGCAAATTATCCCACAGTTCATATCTGCCCTGTGCAATACTCATCTGTCTCTCCACAGAATCCCCTGAGGAAGCTTCTGCCGCTAATTGTTTATCAGCTGCCTCTGTCGAAGCCAGTCTCGAATCCCACCATTCTTGCGCCGACATTTGAGAACTGCTATTAGAAGAAAGATTGGACTCGCTTTCTGCTTGCTCCTGTACCTTCTTTAATTCTTCCTCTTTTTGCTGAAGCTGTTCTTTTAGTTCCTTCTCTTTTTGCTCTTGTTCTTCTGCTTCTTTCTTTTTCTTCTCTTCTTCTTTCTGTTCTTCCTTTTCTCGTGCTTTTTCTTCCGCTTTCCGTTCTTCTTCTATCTCTTTTTCTCTTTTCTCATGTTCTTCTTGCACCGCCTCCAGCCGTTTTTCCTGGATCACATATACTGCAAAAATTCCACCGCAGAACATCACCAGCACAAGACCGATCAGAATCCCCATCCATAAATTCTTTTTCTTCTTTTTTCCAGATTGCTGCTCATCGCCTGCTTCTTCGTTATCCTCTTTCCAATCTTGGAATCCATCTTGATCATTTTGTTCTGAATTTTTATCTACCTCTAAAAGTGGAGAACCACAACGTTTACAAAACTTTTTATCCTCCTCATATTCCGCACCGCACTTCTGACATTTCTTCATCTTCTCTGATTCCTTCCTCATCCCTTATTGCTTCGTTCCACATTCCATGCAGAAAAGATGGCCCGGTTTTACAATACTTCCGCAGTTCGGACAAATTCTTTCTTGAAGTTCTTCTTCCTTCTCCGCTTTCTCTTCTCCATATCTCGTACCGCACATAATACAAAACTCCTGATCTTCTTCCATAGGCGCTCCACATTCTTTGCATACTTTCTCTGAGGATATGCTCACCGCCTCCTGAAGTTCCTGCACAAATGGATCTTCGTTTTCCAGTTCCAGTGGCTCCTCTGTACTGATCGGCTCAACCTCTTCCTCCGACTGTTGTTCTTCTGCAAGGATTTCTTCTACCGATTCTTTTGCCGCTGAAGCTTCCTCTTCCAAAATTTCTTTGACAATTCTATCTTCTTCTACAGCTTCCTCTTCTTTTTCTGCAAGGAGCTTTTCTTCCTCTCTCAGTTCCTCTTCTTCCTGGATCAGTTCATCCACGGATGGCTGTTCTTCCTGAATTTCTTTCATCTTATGTCCACAATTATTACAGAAATTAAAATGAATACTGACCTCATATCCGCATGCTGGACATACCGCAATTCCTTTGAGTGCGAGAATCTCTTTTTCATAATCTTCTACTGTCTCCTTACTCTCCCGAATCTGCGTACACATCTCCATCAATTCGCTCTCTGCCCTGTCCCCATACACTTTGTAATAAGTTTCTCCAAGCTCCCTGTAAATCTTTTCCTGTCTTTCCTTCTCTGAAGAAACCGCTGCTGTCAGCTTCATGATTTCTGAAATATTTTTTGTTTTCTGTGCCATTCCATCAAAAAATTCCATAATAATGTCCTCCTTATACTTTTCTCTATCCTATACGGCATCCACATTTGCCGCAAAAGATTGCCTGTCCTTTTAGCTCATTCCCACATTGCGGGCAAAAAGCTTTCTCGTCGGTCTGTTCCTGACTACATTTCAGTTCAGTAATTGCATCAAATAATGGTAAGAGTTCCGGAAGGGGGTCTTCAAACCGTCCTTCATAATATGCCTTTCCAAGCTTTGTGTACAAATTTTCAAGTTTCTTCTCTATATCCTGCATCCTTTCATCCCTTCTTGCCTTTACATCCTATTCTAACAAAAAGCTGTTCTTTCGTGACGCAATCCATATCTCCATGCCACGCGGCAGATAATAGATGCGGTTCTTTCCAAGTGGCTGTCCACTTTTTAAATATACCGTGCTTGTCTTCGCCGGCTGCACTGCATATTCTTCACGCTGTTCAATATACCAAATTCCTGCTTCTGCACCTTCCGGGCTCTGATCCACATAAATTTGTTCACCCTCGATATGAAAAAATACTTCACACCGATTTTCCAGCAACAATGTCCTATCCTTGTAACTTCCTTCTTTTCCGGTAACCGCCCCTTCAAATTTCTGATTGCTCATCTACTCCTGCCCTTCTCTCTATCACTGTTTCCTACTGTTTGATTTTCTCTACTCCATACTGATTTCTTCCAGAAGATGTTTTCTCTGTCTTCTAAATCTTCCAATCGTGCTGACTAGAAATAGTACGCAGGCAATTCCCCCAAGGCTTCCTGCTGCTGCCATGATCCATCCGGGTGTCATTCCCATTTTACAGCCATCCTCCCTTCTTAGCCTGCGCATACAACTGTTCCAACAAATCCATCTCCATATCCTTTTCTTCCTCATCCTCATACAGTTCCATCGCCTGCTCATAAAATTCCTTAAACTTTTTGTAATTTCTCGCATCGTTTTTCAGTAATTTCTGCCGGTCAATTTCAAGAAATGCGTATCTTTTATAGACATTATAATCTTCTCCGTAAGATTCTTCCATTGTTTTTAAATATTTTTCTGCCTGATCAAGATTTTTTTGTTTCTGACAGAGAATCACAAGATTATTGTATGTATCATAAGATTCCCATCCATTTTCAATAATCTTCTGGAAATTTCTAATTGCCTCTTCTCTGTATTTTCCAAGACCTGTATTCTCTGCAAGATCGATGTTCACCTGCGCCAACCGCTCCAGAATCATCATCTGATTTTCCAACGGGAGGGAGGCTTCTGCCTCCTTCAGCAACTTCTGCTCTTGTTCCCGGTTATCCTCTTTCTCATACAATTCACTCATCATCAGATATGCCCTTGTCTTCAGGCCTGTATTTTTAGTGATCTCGATACATTTCTGGAAGGAAGTCAACGCCTGTTTTGGTTCCTCCAAAAATTTTTCGACCTCTCCCTTCGCATAGTACAGTGCATCTTCGTTGATTCCTTGCTCCATCGCTTCTTCCAGAATTTTCTCTGCCGATTCCGGGTATCCGGCATATGCCAGTGTGATCGCATAATCCTTATAATACATTTCTGCACCCTCACCGGTCTTTTCAAGCAGTTCATACGTCTCTACCGCATCTTCATATTCTTCCATCTGAAACTGACTGTCTGCCTTCAAATAGTAGATATCCGCCATGCGCTTCGCATTTTGCTTTATCTTCTCATTCTGAAGAATATCATAATCAATAAATGCGATACACTCCTCATATGCTTTCTGTTCATACAGTGCACAGGCATTCTGATAATAACTCTCCAACGAAGACGGTCTTAGTCTGACTGCCTCCCGATAGACTTCTTCTTCCTTGTCAAACTCCTGCTCCGCAATCAATTGTTCCTGCTTTTCCACCAGTTCATTGTAGCGATCTGTCTTCTCAAGCCTTATCGTATATACACCATACCCAGTCAATGCGATACAGCCTGCCAGACAGGCACACCCGATCACACGCTCTGCCCATTGACGTGCCAGAAGCATCTTATAGCGCCTATCCTTCTTCGGGAGCATCTGCAATGCCTGAAGCATCTCCGCCGCACTTTGAAACCGTTTCCTTGGATCCTGCTCCAGCGCCCGCTCAATCACGGATGCAAAGGTCTCCCCTGCCTTTTCATTTAAAAGTGTCCGATCCGGCTTTCCCTCGTTCTCTGTAAGCTTTTCTCCTGTAATAATATGATACAACGTTGCCCCAAGACTATATAAGTCTGCCCGTTCATCAATCTTTACAAAATTTTCACGAATCCCTTCCTTTATGTTTCTCACTCGTTGATATTGCTCCGGAGAAGTATATCCATCTGTATATCCAAGCACAGTGCCCGAATTCATAAAAAAGGAAATATTGAAATCAATCAGACAGATATCTCCTTTCGGAGTCAACATAATATTGGCAGGTTTGATATCTCCATGAATGATCGGCGGAATCTGTTCATGAAGGTACTGAAGCGCGCTGCATAGCTGCATGGCCCAGCGAATCACTTCTTTTTTCTGAAAATACCGCCCTTCCTGAAGCAATGTTTTCAGAGATTTTCCGGGAATAAAACTCATGACCGTATATGCATTACTCCCAATCTCAAAGAAGTCCAACACTTGCGGCAGGTAAGAATGGTTCAGATTTTTTAAAATATCCACTTCTTTTCGTTTCTCTTTCAAAGCCATTCCCTGATTTTTGATCTGCTTTACAACAACTTCTTTTTTTAGCCGCTTATGGATTGCCTTATATACAATCCCTCCGCTTCCTTCTCCTAATTTTCCAATAATCTCATATGTATCCGAAAACTTTTCCACTCTGCTCTCCCTCTGCCCCATCTGCTTTTTCTTTTGCATTTTCTAATCTATTCTAAATTGAAACTTCTCATCTGCAAGATAAAAAAACTTTCCATCCTCCAATTTTTCCTGACTCTGAATGCTCTTTCCCTCCACAAAAGTATGGTTCAAAGAATTCAAATCTTTCAAAAAATAGATCCCATTCTCCTCAGCAATGTAAGCATGCCTTCTGCTGATTGCCGGATTTCCCTGTATGGTATAATCTACGTCAGCAGACTTTCCTATTATAAATGGGCTTTTCTTCACTTCCATCTTTTCATCTGTCCGCATTCGTATCACATATGCCTTACCAGTCCAATGATTTTTCTTATTCAATGGAAGTATTTCCTCTCGTATGAGGATCTCCTCCTGAAAGCCACTCTGTTTTCTCGGTGGAATTTCCACCTCTGCCCTGTATCTCCATTCATTCAGATTCTTTTCCACTTTTTCCTCACCTCTTCTACACGATCTCTTGGCCGCTGCCGTTTGAATGATTTCCCATCCCTTTCTTTTCCACAATTCCTCCGATCAAGATGTTCGTTATCATAATAAATTATAGCAAAAATGCCTTTTTTTGCCAATATCTTCCACTTTCTTTTCTCATGGAACGGATTATATTCCGACAATAATCTCCTTTTTATTTCATTGATGTTTTCCATAAGTCATCGGACTTATAGAAAAATGTAATTTCCCTTTTAAAATGGCAGAGCGCAGTGCTATAATGAATCCCGTAAAAAATAAATTAGGAATCGCAGATTCAGAAAGGTCGGACAATGAATACCTCTCAATATATTATCGGCATTGATCTTGGGGGAACTAACCTCAAAATTTCTGCCTATACTTTTTCTCAATTTCATAAACTGTATGAACGGCGAATCGCTACCCGCCCAAAAAAAGGCTGGGAATATGTCATGGACCAAATTCATACCGCGATTTTGGAACTATATACCGTACTTCCTAAACAAAATGCTGTCTGTATCGGCGTCGGAATTCCCGGACTACTTGATATTGAAACCGGCGTTTCTATCTTTTCTTCGAAATTTCCAAAGTGGGAAAATATGCCCGTTGCCAGATGGCTGAGTGAGAAAACAGGTCTTCCGGTCTATATAGACAACGATGTCCGTGTAAACCTTTATGGAGAATGGCTATGCGGTGCCGGAAAACACAAAAAAAATATCGTACTGCTCACACTTGGAACTGGAATTGGCGCCGGAATCGTTATAGATGGTCACGTTCTCTATGGTGCTACCGCAAGCGCTGGTGAAATAGGACATATGAATATGTTCCGTCCTGGACGTCCATGCCGCTGTGGAAGTGATGGCTGTCTGGGACGCTATGTCTCTGCCTCTGGTATTCTCGATACAATAAAAGAAAAAATCGCCGCTGGAAATTCCACAATCATGTCAGAATGGGTAAATGGAAATCCAGATAAAATTACTGCAAAAATGATTTCCAACGCCTATGACCTCGGTGACCATATGGCTATCGACACAATGAATGAAACGGGAGTCATATTAGGCTACGGATTTGTAAATGTGATCAATCTGTTCAACCCTGAGATTCTTATCATAGGCGGCGGAATGTCGGCTGCAGGAGAACGACTTTTACAACCTGCTCGCAAAATTGTAGCAGAACATGCGCTGCGACTTTCCCGCGAACATTGTACAATCGTAACTGCCCAGCTTGGTGATAGTGCCGGAATGCTTGGTGCTGCACTTTATGCCAGACAGCGGTTTGAGAATGGAACTCGTTTTTAAACTCAAACGAGTAAATGAAAATAATTATGAAAAAGGAAATAACTATATGGAGAAGCTGAGAAAAAAAATAGAAACATACCTTCCATTCAATGAACAGGAAGAACAAGATCAAAGACAATTTTTAAGACTTCTAGAACACATGCCAGATCTTCTCACCAGAGAAAACGATGTTGCCCACATCACAGTTTCTGCATGGATCGTAAATCTAGACCGCACAAAAGTGCTAATGGCATATCATAACATTTACCAATCATGGGCTTGGCTTGGCGGGCATGCAGATGGGAACCCGGATGTCAGACAAGTAATCCGAAAAGAAATTGAGGAAGAAAGCGGCCTGACAGACATCCGCTTCCTCACAGATGACATTTTTTCTCTGGAAAGTCTGACTGTAGATGGACATGAGAAACGTGGAACGTACATTTCCTCCCATCTTCATCTAAATCTCACTTTTCTTCTGGAAGCCGATGAACATTTGCCACTCCGGATCAAACCTGATGAAAACAGCCAGATCGGATGGATCAACATATCTGAGATTGCAGAAAAATCTACGGAAAAATGGTTCGTCGATAAAATTTACTTCAAGCTTTGTCAAAAAGTTCTCCGGGATTTTCCTCCCAGAGAATATTATAAAGCATACGAGGACAGGTATAAGACTATTCACCAAAAAGGAGCCAGTTGGTTCAGCAATACTCCCACTCCAATCGTGATGGAGCTACTTGAAAAATATGGAATTTCTCTCTCCTCCCCAATTCTTGAAATTGGCTGTGGTGAAGGGAGAGATGCGAAAGCTTTGCTGGAAAAAGGATATTGTTTGAAAGCCACCGATGTTTCTCCGGAAGCAATTTCCTACTGTAAAGCTGCCTTCCCTGAACATATTTCAAATTTTCAAACTTTAGACTGCTTGAAGGATCACCATCCTTTCTCATATACTTTTATCTATTCGGTTGCAGTCATTCATATGCTCGTACCGAGTAAGGATCGGACTGATTTTTATCAGTTTATTTATCAGCACTTAACCGAGAATGGTCTCTCTCTGATCTGCACTATGGGTGATGGAAAAATTGAGCGGGAGACAGATATCCGCAACGCTTTTCGTGTAGAAGAACGAGAGCATAGCTCCGGCAGTATCCCTGTCGCTTCCACATCATGTAAAATGGTGTCTTTCTCCACCTTCGAAAAAGAACTAAAGGAAAATCATTTTACGATTATAGAAAAAGGTCTCACGGAATCTTTTCCGGATTTTCCGATCCTGATGTATGCCCTCGTAAAAAAATAATATACCTAAGCCGGGATTGTTCTGATATATTTCTGTCGATCCCGGTCTTTTTTGACTTTTTCTCCCCCAGATATCCCTTCCTGTTTTTAAATACAAAAAAAGACATCTGCCCCTGCAAATATCTTCTCTCTTTTCTATCTCTTCTCTTTTTCATATACCTTCAAAA
>OLQH01000393.1_pt1 | contig 49439 bp, 42 predicted proteins | sample 1672671 | NCBI WGS metagenome assembly OLQH01 (sample SAMEA3136712, study PRJEB25190) | human gut metagenome
TCGCCGCCGTCCGGGCCGCCGGCGGCCACGAACTTCTCACGATGGAAGCTCACTGCGCCGTCGCCGCCCTTGCCGGCATGGAGCCAGATGGTGGCGATGTCGATAAAATTGGTTTGTGCTGCCATACAGGCCCTCCTGTTTTTTCATCAAAAAGAGCCGGGCCACGAGGGTCCGGCTCTCTGTGTTGCAGATTTTAGAAAGAAGTTACTGCTTGACGCTGCACTTCTTGCCGCTCTTGCCCACGCGCTCGAAACGAACGGTGCCATCGACCAGAGCAAACAGGGTATCATCGCTGCCCTTGCCGACATTCTCACCCGGCTGGATGTGAGTGCCGCGCTGACGAACGAGGATGTTGCCGGCCAGAACGAACTGACCATCTGCACGCTTGGTGCCCAGACGCTGAGCCGCAGAATCACGGCCGTTCTTGGTGCTGCCTACGCCCTTTTTATGTGCCATTGTAATATACCTCCTACTTAGCCGTTGATCGCAGTGATCTCAACCTTGGTGAAGGGCTGACGATGGCCCATGCGGCGAGCACTGTGCTTCTTTGCGCGATAGGTGATGATGTTCAGCTTCTTGCCCTTGCCATTCTTGATGACCTTGGCAGAAACGGAAGCGCCCTCAACAACGGGAGCGCCAACCTTGACCGAACCCTCCTCGCCAATAGCGAGAACCTGATCAAACTTCACTTCGGAGTCGGCCTCAACGTCCAGCTTTTCGATGTAGACGATGTCGCCCTGCTCCACGCGGTACTGCTTACCGCCGGTAACAATGATTGCGTACATTTTGTTCATTCCTTTTCGTTGTACTCGCTGGTCGTAAAGGCAGGCCCTCACAGGGGCCATTTGAGGCGCCCACACCAAGCGGCTAGAATAGTATAGCAAAAAAATGTGCGGATTTCAAGAGGAAAATCCCGCTTTTGCGGAAATATTTTCAGTTTTTCTTCTCTTTCAGCTGTTCATGTGCTTCAGCACCTCATCCATATCCCTGCGGCCATAGACGATGCGGAGAAGCCAGACCGTCTTTCGTTCTTTATCCGCACGGTAATACAGCAGATAATTGCCCACGACCTTTTTCCGAATGATCTTTCTTGGCAGGAATGCATTGGTGACCAGTGCCCCGCCCTCCGGGAAAACGCACACCGTCTCCATGCAGTGGCCGATGTCCTCCATCAGTTTTGCTGCCGCCTTTGCGTTATCCAGCTTGTTTCCGATATAATCAAGGATGTCGTCAAGCTCTTTTTCCGCTCTCCGGGTCAGGCGATAGTGATATTCACAGTCCATACTTTTCCCTCAATTCTGCCATCGCCGTCGGGCCATCGACTGTGCGTCCTGCCTCCACATCATCCAGTCCCTCCAGAATAAGCTTTGCCTCTTCCATCTCCTGCATGGTGCGCTCATAGTAATCAATATCCATCACCACGAGGCGGCCATAGCCGTTCTTCGTCACAAAGACCGGGCCGTTCTCCTCGGCGCACCGGCGCTCGATCTCCACGGTATTCTTCAGTTCTCTCATCGGAATGATCTGCATCGTAATGCCCCCTTTATGTTCTGTGGCTATATTATACACCAAAAAGAGCCACAGCACAAGGTTCTCTGCACTGCGGCTCTTTCGAAATATTCTGATCAGGCGTCTTTTTTCTCCGCCAGTTTCTCTTTGAGCTGCTGCTTCACCCGCTCGTTATAGGCATTCGTGCGCTCGAGGAAGAGCTTGCGGGGGCTGGAAGCCACCAGCTCTTCCCTCTCCACCGTAAATTCCGGCTCTGCCTTGCGCACCTTCGCCAGCAGGCTGCGGTTCTCTGCCGTCAGAGCCAGCGTCACCATGAGAGGCTTGGACTTATATTTCCGGGTCAGGAAAATTTCCAGTGCCACACCGCCCACGACGGCCGCAGCCGCCACCAGCTGGGAAGCGCGCAGGCCGAGCGACGGCACCAGCAGCAGGCTGTCGGTGCGGAGAGATTCGATCCAGAAACGGCCTGCGCCGTACCAGACAAGGTAGCGCAGGGCGATGTCGCCGTTGAACTTCCGCTTTTTGATGTACGCCACCAGCAGGGCCAGACCCACGAAGCACCAGATGCTCTCGTAGAGGAAGGTGGGGTGGACGGGCATGGCGGGGTCGATGGTGACGCCCTTCGGCACCGTGACAGTGCTGCCCATCAGGTAATCTTCCGTTGCTTCGCTGAACATGCCCCAGGGCAGGGTGGTGTTGCAGCCGAAAGCCTCCTGATTGAAGAAGTTGCCCCAGCGGCCGCAGCCCTGTCCGATGAGGAAGCCCATGCCGGCCAGGTCGAACATGGGCAGCACCGGCACGCCCCGCCATTTGCAGGCCAGGCCGCCGAACACAAAGGCACCGATGATGCCGCCGTAGATGGCCAGACCGCCGTCGCGGACAGCCAGCACATCCCAGATGGTATCGTAATTATAGGGTGCCATCGCCACATAATACAGGCGGGCGCTGGCGATGCCCAGCACCACGCCGATGAGGATGACATCCACCATCGAATCGGCGTCGATGCCGAACTCCGTGCAGCGGCGGAACGCAAAGACCAATGCGAGGCAGAGGCCAAAGGCGATGCAGACGCCGTACCAATAAATATCCATGTCGCCAATGCTGAAGGCTACCCGGCTCAGCTCAAAGCTGAGGCCGAGGCCCGGGAACTGTACCAGATTCGTCATTCTTCCGTCTCCTCTTCTTCCTCGTCCTCAACGGCAGTGCCGTCCGGCTCAATGTACATCACGGCCATCCGCTCAGGCCGCAGGATGTGCTGCAATGCCGCGTCGGCGTCCTCTGCCGTCAGGCCCGCCAGCATGGTGATCTGCTGGGCCACAGTCTGACCTGCCAGCGCGAAATCTGCCATCTGGCTGGCCGAATCCTCGACGTTTTCCAGATTTTCGATGAGCTGGCCGTATTTTTCGTTCTTGCAGAGGGTGAAGATCTCCCGGTCTACGCCCTCTTTGCGCACCCGCTCGATCTCGTCCAGCAGAAGCTGCCGGACGGTGTCGGGCTGGTCGCTCTCGCCGGTGAAGAGGATGCAACAGCATCCGTCCACCCGCAGCACCTCACCGCCGAAGCCCGGGTTGGTCAGGCCCTCGTCGTAGAGGCGGCGGTAGAGCGGCGACATCCCGCCGCAGATGCAGCATAGGATGAGCTCGTACAGCATCTCGCTGCGCAGATCGCCGAAAGGCAGCGGCTCTTCTTTGAAGCCCAGACCGAAGCAGGACTTGGCGATGGGCATGGTGATGGTCTTTTCGGCCGCCGCCAGCGTCATCGGCTCGGGGCGGAGCAGGCGCTCGACCTTTTCCGCCGGGCGCTCGTCCATCAGGCCATGGCGGGCGCAGGCAGCCAGAATCTGCTCCATGCTGGTGTTGCCCGCTGCGGCCAGCACCATATTGCCCGGCGCATAGAATGCCCTGCAGCAGTCGTAGAGCATCTCGGGCGTTATCTCCGCGATGCTCTCCACCGTTCCCGCAATATCGCTGCGGATGGGGTGGCTGTGATACAGGCACTCGCACAGGCCGGTGATGAGCCGCCAGTCGGGGCTGTCATCGTACATCTTTATCTCCTGCCCGATGATGCCCTGCTCTTTGGCGATGGTCTGCTCGGTAAAGTAGGGATGTCCCACCATGCCCAGCAGCACGTCAAGGCTCTCGTCCAGCTGTTCCGTGGCCGTAAAGAGATAGCAGGTGCGGTCGAAGGCCGTGAAAGCGTTGGCATTCGCGCCGGTCTTGGCGAACTTTGCAAAGGCATCGCCGTCCTCATCCTCGAACATCTTGTGCTCGAGGAAATGGGCCACACCGGCGGGCAGATGCACTTCCCGCTCCCCCAGCCGGAAATCCCGGTCGATGGAGCCGAAGCGGGTGGCGTAGATGACATGGGTGCCGGAGTAGCCCGGCATGGGGCGGACGAGGACCGTCAGCCCCGAGGGCAGAACTTTCCACTGGTCAGCGGCGGTGCGTTCCAGCACGCTCTGGGTGTTCTCAGCCATTCTCGTTCCCCTCCTCCCGCGTCAGCAGACAGCTCACCGACAGGGTGAACTGCTTCAGAATGTCCCGCACATCCTCCCTGGTCACAGCCAGCAGGGCGCGGCGGGCGTCGTCCGGCGTCTGCACCGGGCCGCCCCGCAGCACTTCCATATAGTACCATGTCTCGATGCCGCCCAGCGTATCCTCCAGGCCGTTCATCCCGGCCAGCAGGCCCCGGCGGCAGTCTTCCAGCTCTTCGTCGGTGATAGGGCCGTCGCAGAGGTCCGCCAGCTCTTTGAGCACCGCCTGCTCAGCGCGGGCCGCGTCGGTGTGCTCGACGCCGCTGTTGACGGCCATGCTGCCCGTGAAGCTCTGGAAGGACGACGAGCAGTAGTAGCACAGATGGTCGCGCTCCCGGACGTTCAGGAAAAGGCGGCTGGTCACGCTGCCGCCGTAGAGGGCCATCGCCAGCCGGACAGCGGCCAGCTGTTCAGGCTGCATGGGCCGGCCCAGCGTGAACAGCATACAGAGCTTGGCCTGCGTGGTGTCGAAATGCTCCACCTTCCGCACCGGCTCCCGCCGGGGCATGGCGATGTTCTCGGCCCGGGGCAGCGGGGCGCGGTCGATGGCCGAAAGCTCCGCCAGAAGGGCGTCCTTCACGGCGGTGGTGCTGGCCTCGTCGCAGCCCAGCACGATGAGCTCGATGTTCGCCGTCCGCAGCATCTCATAATATGCCTCGGTCAGCGCTTCGGGCGTCAGGCCGTCCACTTCTTCTAAGTAGCCCTCCTGCCGGACACCGGCGGGGCTGTCGCCGAAGAATTCCCGGTTGGCCTGCCGCTGGCAGTAAAGGCGCTTGTCGTTCACTTCGTCTTCCAGCGCCTTCTTCAGCATCTGCTTTTCGATGCCCACGGCCTCGGGGTCGAAGGTGCTGCCCACAAAATAGGGGTGGAACGCCGTGCCGAGGGCCAGTGCGGCGTACTCCTGCGTCAGCTTCTCCCCTTCCAGTGCGAACTGGTCTTTGATGCCGGTGATGCTGACGCAGAGGTTGTGGCTGCAGCCCATGGGGCGGGCGTCCACGGTCAGGTCGGCACCGTAGAGGCGGGCCAGCTTTTTGGTCATCTGGGTCATGTCGGGGCAGTCGGCATAGCCCCGCTCCATCACCAGCGGCAGCAGCGCGTGGGCCGTGGCCGTCTCGCGGCGGGCCGGGAACGCGAAGTGGATGCTGATGCGGCAGCGGTTGAATTTCTGCGCGGCGTCATACGAGAGGTGGACGCCGGGCGCGATTTGGAATCGTCTCAATGTTCTATCGTCCTTTTGTATTATTTCGTTTGTTCCAGCGCCAGATACTCTTCCAGCGAGAGGCCGGAGGCGCGGATGGCGAGGGCGTTGTCCCTGCCCACATACCGCCAGTGCCACGGCTCAAACACCATGCCGGTAGCGGCCTGACGCTCCTGCGGCCAACGCAGGATGAAGCCGTGCTCTGCGGCATAGGCTTCCAGCCACTCATAGGCACGGGTGTCGGCGAAGCCGGTGTCCTTCTCCATGCTGTCTGCCGCGAGGATGTCGGCACCGTAGCCGGTGGCATATTCGCTGGCCTCCGGCGCAGGCTGGACGGTCGCAGCCCTGGCAGCGGCCTCTTCCTCCGAGCAGCCGGACTCCCGGTAGCTCTGGACCGCGGCCTCATAGGCGCTCTGGCGGGCGGCGGCATCCTGATACCCTGCCGTCAGCACCAGCTCTATCTCATCCTGCTTTGCGGCCTCGGCCATCTCGCGGTAGGCTGCGGCGGCCTCGGCTTCCAGCGAAACGCCGGTGGCATCATCGGCCACAGCCAGCTCCGGCGTCGGCTCTTCCGTCAAGGGAAGGTTTGCATTCACCAGTACGAGGCGCTTATCCGAAAGGTCCGTCTCCGCGCCGCCCTCATACTCCCGGGCCTCGAAGGCCGTCGGCGGTGCGATGAGGGCATAGGCCCTGGGCAGCAGCCAGAGGATGCCGCCGGTCATCACAGCCATGACCGCACCGCAGCTGAGCAGAAAGACCGTCCAGTTGCGCACGAGGCGGATACGGTGTCTCCGGCGGCGTTCTTTCGGCGACAGAGCGCGGCGGGGTGCGGGTCGATTTTGCTCCATGATGCAGCTTCCTTCCTGTTTTTGACGTTCGCCCTGGATACAGGCACATAATAATATTATACACCCCTTTTATCTGGGTGTAAACGGCAGGGGCTGTAAAAAAATTGTGTACGCAAAAAGCCGCCGCACCGGCGCAGGAGGCACGGCACGGCGGCTTTGAAGCCACGTCTTAGTCGAACAGCATCTCGTGGATGGCGCTGACAGCCTTGTCTGCGTCCTCACGGTCGATGATGCAGGAGATCTTGATCTCACTGGTGGAGATCATCTTGATGTTGATGTTGTTGTTGGACATCGCCTCGAACATCTTGGAGGCCACGCCGCTGTGGCTCTGCATACCGGCGCCCACGATGGACACCTTGGCGCAGGTCTCGTCGCAGGTGACCTGATCGAACTTTGCGCTCTCGCGCAGGACGCGCATGGCAGTCTCAGCTTCGCTCTCCGCGCAGGTGAAGCTGATGTCCTTCTTGCCGTCGCGGCCGGTGGACTGCAGGATGATGTCCACGTTGATATTCTTCTGGGCCAGCAGGCCGAAGATCTTGAAGCTGGTACCCGGCTCATCGGGAACATTCAGGATCGTAATAACAGCAACGTCGGTGTCCTTTGCGACACCCTTGATCAGCATACCTTCCACGTCTTTTACAACCTCCTTGACGACCGTGCCGGGCACGGGGTTCAGGCTGGAGAGGACCTCCAGCTCCACATTATACTTTTTAGCCAGCTCTACGCTGCGGTTGTTGAGCACCTGTGCGCCGAGAGATGCCAGTTCCAGCATCTCGTCGAAGGTGATCTCATCCAGCTTGCGGGTGTTGCGCACCTTGCGCGGGTCGGCGGTGTAAACGCCCTCCACGTCGGTAAAGATCTGGCAGCGGTCGGCGTGGAGCGCTGCTGCGATGGCGACAGCGCTGGTGTCGGAACCGCCGCGGCCCAGCGTGGTGATGTCGTCCAGCTTGTTCAGGCCCTGGAAGCCTGCCACGACGACGACGCGGTTGCGCTCCAGCTCCGAAGAGATGCGCTCGGTCTCCAGCTTGGTGATGCGGGCCTTGGTGTAGGCACGGTCGGTGCGGAAGCCTGCCTGCCAGCCGGTCAGACTGGTGGCATGGCAGCCCAGCTCGTTCAGAGCCATAGCCAGCAGGGCGATACTGATCTCCTCGCCTGCTGCCAGCAGCATATCCATCTCACGGGCAGAAGGGTTGTGGGTGATCTCTGCTGCCTTTGTGATAAGGTCGTCGGTGGTGTCGCCCTGTGCGGACACTACCACGACCACGTCATTTCCCGCGTTGTGGGTGTTGGCCACGATGCGGGCCACGTTGAAGATACGGTCCCGGTCCTTCACCGAAGAACCGCCGAACTTCTGTACGATCAACGCCATATCTTGTCACTCTCCTCTTTTTGCTCCCTCAGTGTGTGAGGGGTACACCGGGCGGAAGCGGTCTTGCACTTCCGGTCCTGTTTATCATTCCACTGTCGCACCGGTGTTGTCGGCATCCAGCCGCAGCAGTGTAAATGCTTCACATCCGTCCAAACCTTCCAGCAGCTCGAGGCCCTTTTCCAGTTTGGAGTAGAATTTCTCGGCGTTGGCCTTTTCGGCCACAGCCATCACGGTGCTGCCGGCACCTGAGACGTACACCGCCTTGGCACCGCAGAGCCGCGCCATATCGAAGACTTCCTTCGAGCCGGGCATCAGGGGCATCCGGTAGGGCTGGTGGAGCTTATCCTCGGTGGCAATGGCCAGCAGGTCGTGGCGGCCCTCGCAGAACGCCGCCGGGATGAGGGCCGCACGGGACAGGTTATACACCGCATCCTTGTGGGTGACCTCTTTGGGCAGGGCCGCACGGGCGGCTTCGGTCAGCAGCTTGTAGTCCGGCACGATGGCCGCGAAGCAGAGGCTCTCGTCCACATCCCGCTTGACGGAGTAGACGACGCCGTCCTCGAAGACGCTGCTGGTCAGACCGCCCAGAAGGGCCGGTGCCACATTGTCCGGGTGGCCCTCGATGGAGGTAGCCAGCGTCAGCAGCTCCTGGGTGTTGAGCACATCGCCCAGCATCCGGTTCGCACCCAGCAGGCCCGCGATGATGCAGGCCGAGGACGAGCCGAGGCCCCGGGCCATCGGGATGGCGTTGGTCTGGACGAGCTTGAGGGGCGGCATGGTCTTGCCGACCTTATCGAACAGACCCTTGGCCGAGCGGTAGACCAGATTGGTCTCTCCGCGGGGGATGCGGGTGCCGTCCGCCGCCGAGATGTCCAGATGGTCGCTCTCTTCAAAGGTCACGGTATTGTACAAGGTCACAGCCAGACCCAGCGCATCGAAGCCGGAGCCGATGTTGGCACTGGTGGCCGGGACGGAAACTTTTATCTTCATCGCAGTTCCCTCTTTTCTCGCGCTCAGGCGTCCTCAGGCAGGCGGCGGAGCACCAGCTTCACGCTGCCGCCCATGGCCTCTACCTTGCGGGCTGCTTCGGCCAGAGCCTTGCCGTCGGCGCTGTCCACAAAGTAGGAGCAGCCGTCGAAGTGCTCTTCCACCACATGGCCCTTGCCGTAGATGGCCTCGGCCACCGCCGGGGCGATGCCTTCCACACGCACATAGTATGCGGCGGGAGCGGGGTCGGTGAGCATTCCTTCCACCGGCTCGGCGGGCTGCCAGAACAGGCTGTCGTGGACCTTGACGCCGTTCTTGAGGGCGTCCACCACATCGGCCACGACAGCACTGGCGGTGGGCAGCTTGCCCGCGCCCTTGCCGTAGAAGACCACATCACCCAGCATATCGCCCTTGACGAGGACGGCGTTGAAGACGTCATCGACACCGGCCAGCTGGTTTGCCTTCGGCACGAGGCAGGGCTCGACACCGGCGGCAACGCTGCCGTCCTCGCCCCGCTTCATCCAGGCGATGAGCTTGATGACGCAGCCCAGCTTCTCTGCCGCAGCCACATCATCCACCGTGATGTCGCGGATGCCGCGGGTGGGGATGTTCTGGGGGTAGATCTGGTGGCCGCAGACCAGCGAGGACAGGATGGCGATCTTGCGGCAGGCATCGCGGCCGTCCACATCGTCGCCGGGGTCCTTCGTCTCGGCGTAGCCCAGCTCCTGGGCGATCTTCAGAGCCTCGTCAAAGCCCAGGCCCTCCCGCACCATCTTGGTGAGCATGAAGTTGGTGGTGCCGTTGACGATGCCTTCCACCTCGGTGATGACGTTGGCCGCGAGGCACTGGTGCATCGGGGTGATGATGGGAGTGCCGCCGCCCACGGAAGCCTCAAACAGGAAGGCGCAGTTGTGTGCCCTGGCCAGAGCCAGCAGCTCTGCGCCGTAGGTGGCCACCATCTCCTTGTTGGAGGTGCAGACACTCCGGCCGCTCTCGAGACAGGCCTTGACATAAGGGTAAGCGAAGCGGGTGCCGCCGATGGTCTCGACGACGACCTTCACTTCGGGGTCTTCCAGAATGGCGTCAAAATTCTTTATAAACAGCTTTGCGGCCGGATGACCCGAGAAGTCCTTGGGGTCAAGGATGTACTTGACCTCCACCGGTTCGCCCGCGCGGCGGGAGACGCCTGCGGCGTTGCGGCAGAGCACCTCGTACACGCCGCTGCCCACCGTACCAAAGCCCAGAATCGCGATTTTTGCCATGATACTGCCCTCGTTCCTTTTTTCGATGAATGTACTGTCACAGATTGTAGCCGCAGTGTACGCCCACGACCATCCGCTGGCGCGAAAGCTTTTCCGTCAGCTCCTCGGGGGTCATCTGCATGGTGTCGGTGCGGATGGTGACAGCCACCAGCGCGGCTCCGTTCTCCGGAGTAGACTGATTGATGGTCACGATGCTGGCGCCGGCGGCACTGATGCCGGCCAGAAGGCTCTGCAATGCACCCGTCTCGTCCCGCAGGGTCGCCATGACAGTGATGACCTCGCGGCCATTCTCCGAGTCGAAAATGCAGTCCTTATATTTATAAAATGCACTGCGCGACAGGTCTACGCTGCGGGTCGCGGCCGAAATGCTGCGTGCCTCTCCGCTGGCCAGAAGCTCCTTGGCCCGGACGACCTTGAGGAAAACTTCCGGCAGGACCTGTGCATCCACCAGATAAAAACGGCGTTCCAACTTGTTCACCTCTCAAACACAAGTGTTCTTGCAGAAAATATAATAGCATTCGACTCCCCGCATTGCAAGAGGTCGGATGCTATTTTGTCAGATTATCCAGTTTTGAGCCGTGAAGTACCCCTTCAGCGCACCGAATCTGCAACCCGATGTGCCGAAAAGTACGATTTTTGCCTCAGTCGGTGTCGAGGCCAGTGGTGTCCGGCTCAGGCGCGAGGGGTTCGCTGGCGACAGCTGCCTGACCATGGGAATAATTGCAGACGTCGGGCAGGTCGTCGGCACGGTAGTAGCCCACTGCCGTGCTCGGGCAGGAGCCGCTGGCCAGCAGGCCGCTCTGGGTGCAGTAGCTGCGCTCCACGACGCCGTCAGCCGCCGGGAATGCCTTATAGGGCAGGTCTGCCTGGATCTGCTCCATCAGGGCCTTCCAGGCCATGACACAGGTGCGGGTCTTGGCCTGCTGCTTGCCGAGGGTCTTGGTCATATCGAAGGGCGCGTCATAGCCCCACCATACAGCGGTGACGTAATAGGGCGTGCCGCCCACGAACCACAGGTCCTTCTCATCGCTGGCCGTACCGGTCTTGCCGAAGGCCTCCATGCCGTTGGAGTTGGGGTAGCGGCCGCTGGCCGTACCGACGCTGGAGAACAGGACGTTCTTCAGCAGGCGGTTCATGACATAGGCCGTCTGGGGCGTCAGAGCCTGATAGCTGGTGTCGTTGCTCTCCATATAGATGTTGCCGTCCCGGTCGAGCACACGGGTGTAGAGGTGAGGCGTGGTGTACTCGCCGTCGTAGAAGATCTGGAACGCCGCCGCCAGCGCCATCGGGGTGACGCCGTGGGTCTGGCTGCCCATGACCATCTGTGCAAGGCCCACGTCGTTGACGGGGTCCAGCGTGCTGAGCTGCAGGGTATTGTAGACGAAGTTGAAGATGTTGTTCGCACCCACGAGGTCGCCAACGCGGATGGCGATGGTGTTCAGGGAGCGGGCGAGGCCGTTCCAGAGCGGCAGATCGGAGCCGTCGCCGTAGTTGCCGCCGTAGTTGCGGGGCCAGCTGCGCCATGCGTTGGGGTAGGCTTTCAGCTGCTTGTCCGTCAGACCCATGAGGCCGTTCCGGCGGCAGTAGTCCTCGTCACGGATGACCATGTCCTGCTTGAGGTAGAGGGGCGAGTTGTTGAGCATGGTAGACCAGTTGACCAGACCATACTCGATGCCCAGCGCATAGGCGCCGATGGGCTTGATGGTAGAACCGGTCTGACGGGTGACGCCGTAGGCGCGGTTCAGGGAAAGGCTCTTGGTCTTTTCGCCCAGACCGCCCACCATGGCGATGACATTGCCGTCATAGTCCAGCGTGACCATCGCCGCCTGGGTGCGGACGTTGCGGTAATAGTAGACCGTACCGTCCTCGCCGGTGCGGGTCTTGGGGGTGCCGTCCTCATTGAAGACCTGCACATCGTCGTCGGAGATGCTGGTCACCTCTTCCTCATGCCAGCCGGCCGGGAAGTAGGCATCGTCGGTGTTGAGCATCAGGTTCTCCATCGCGGTCTGGATCTTGGGGTTGACCGTTGCCTCGATGGTATAGCCGCCGGTGTAGAGCATACTCTGGGCGGTGGACTCGTCCACGCCCTCCTTGGCCATGATGTCCTTCACCACCTCGTTGAAGAGGGCATCGGTGAAGTAAGAGGTGGTGGAGCTGCTCTTCTTCGTGTTGTCCGTCTCTGCCAGCACCAGCGGCTGGGCAGCGGCGTTGCGATAATCATCCTCCGAGATGACACCCTGCTGCCACATATTGTAGAGCAGGAAGTTCCGGCGGTTGATGAGGTTCTCGGGGTTGGTGTAGGGGTTATAGTTGGTGGGATTCTTGGTGATGGACGCGATGGACGCGCACTCCCAGAGGGTCAGCTCGCTGACATCCTTGTCGAAGTACTCGTTTGCCGCCGTCTGGACGCCCTGGATCGTACCGGTAAAGCTGATGGTGTTCAGGTAGGCTTCCAGAATGGTCTCCTTGGAGTAGCTGCGGCTCAGGATGAGGGCGCGGTAGATCTCGCGCAGCTTGCGCAGTGCGCCCTCGATGCCGCTGGCGCTCTTGTCGCTGGTCAGGTTCTTGATGAGCTGCTGTTCCAGCGTGGAGGCGCCCTGCTTGGAGCTGTAGATGGGCAGCAGGTATTCATTGATCATCGCGCCGATGGTGCGCTTGAAGTTGACGCCCGGCTCGTTGTAAAAGTCTTTGTCCTCGGTGCAGATGAATGCATACTGTAGGTTGGTGGGGATCTGCTCGAGGTCCGCCCAGACGCGGTGGCTGTTGGAAGAGCGCAGGGTGGCGTACTCCACCTGTGCGCCGGTGTCGGGGTCGGTGGCCACCACAAGGCTCGACTGGCTCAGTTCGATGTTGTCGAGGTCCAGCAGGTCGCCGTCACTGGCCGTAGCCTGCACCACATAGTATACAGCGCCCACTGCCACCAGACTGCCCGCCATAATGCCCAGACAGAGGAGGGTGACGATGGTCCGGCCCAGGAATCCGAGAACGGGATGGCCGTGCTTTTCTCCCTGCTCCTGCGGTTCGCGGGGCTCACGGACCCGCCGGTTCTGCTCCCGGAGCGCACCATCACTGTGGAGTCTCCGTCTTTCATTGTTTGAGATAAGGATCGCCTCCTATCGCAATTTTCACTGTTCTGCATCTCAAAGCATCCTCTGACGATGCCGTTTGCTGTTCCTGCTGCGGCCAGACGGCCCACAGCCATAATAATACATTATAGTCCGCACCGCCCGCTTCCGCAAGGGGGAATCGACCGGATACGATGCTAGTATAGCACATCTGCCCCGCCAAAGTACAGCATCCGGGTGTGAAAATTCTGCATTCCTGTCTGAGGCAGTTTTCTTTTGCACATACTACCGTCTGAAACACCATTTCAGCCGAAAGGAGTCCACTGCCATGCGCAAGGTCTGGCTCTGCATTTTTTATGCGCTGTGCATTTTTACCATCGTGTTCAGCCTGTTCTGGATGGCCCTGCCCAGTCTCCCCTTCCCTGCCGACTCCGGCGAAGAGACGCCGGCCTCCGAGCCGGGTCTGGCCGCGCAGGGCTCCGCCGGGCAGAGCGGCACCGACTTCTACCTCTGCGACGAGGGCGGGCGGGTGGTCGTCTACACCTGCTCCGACAACGGACTGCCCGACAAGCGGCTCCTGCGCACCGGCATCTATGTCAATCTTCTGCCCGAGGCCGATGCCCTCCGGCTCAAGCAGGGCCTCTACGTCACCGGCGAAACGGCCCTCCGGGCGCTGCTGGAAGACCTGGGTGAATAAACGAAAACAGTGCAGACCACCCCGGGGTGGTCTGCACTGTTTTTATCCTTTATCAGAATCAGGCTTCGAGCTGTTCCAGCGGGACGAGGTAGTCCTTGCGGCACTGCTCGTAGTTGAGCATATATTCCTTGGTGGGGTTGTGGTGCATCATGTTCTTGAGGGTATGGGAGTCGTAGTCCTCGCCTGCCTCCATGCCCACCAGACGGGCGGCGATGTTGGAGCAGTGGTCCGAGATACGCTCTACATTGTTCAGCACATCGAGATAGACGACACCGGTATCAATGGAGCAGGCACCCTCCTTCAGACGCTTGATGTGCTGCGCACGAAGCCGCTCCACGAGGATGTCGATGACCTGTTCCAGCGGCTCCACCTGGCTGGCGGTCCGGGCGTCGTCGAACTCGAAGGCGTCCGTGGTGAGGGTCAGTATCTTTTCCAGCGCATTGTCGAGAAGCTTCAGCTCCTGCTGTGCCTTCTCGCTGAAGGTGACTTCCTTGTCGGTCAGCTCCTGCGCTTTTTCTTTGATGTTGACTGCATAGTCGCCGATGCGCTCGCACTCGGTGACAAAGTTGAGCAGCTCAGTCACCTCATGGCTCTCCGCGTCACCCAGCTCCTGGTCTGCCAGCTTGATGAGGTAGTTGGAGATGTCCACCTCCATCCGGTCGATGAGGTTCTCGCGGACATCGATGGCACTCACGACGTCCTCGTCCATCTTGAGCAGCAGCGGGGTGGCGAGGCCGACGTTGCGGGCTGCGCGGCGGGACATCTTGACCACCGCGTTCTTCGCCTGCTGCAGAGCCACAGCCGGGCTCTTGAACAGACGCTCATCCAGCACAGGCATGCTCAGCTCCTGCGCCTCCTCCGCGCTGTTCGGCACGGTCATCATGGCCAGCCTGGACAGCACGCCGCTGCAGGGCAGGAAGAGCAGCATCGCAATGACGCTGGTCATGGTGTGGATGTTTGCAATGCTGCTCTTGTTCATCACATCGCCCCACATGGGGATGCCGATGGTGAACTGGACTGCATAGACCAGCGCCAGCAGGATGACGCTGCCGATGATGTTGAAGTACAGGTGGATGAGGGCGGCGCGCTTGCCGTCCTTGGAGGAGCCGCCGATGGTCAGCAGCGGGGTGAAGGCCGTGCCGATGTGGGCGCCCAGCACGATGGGGATGGCCGAGCTGAAGGTGACGAGGCCGGTGCTGGACAGCGCCTGCAGGATGCCCACAGAGGCCGAAGAGGACTGGATGATGACCGTGACCACCACGCCCACGAGAACGCCGAGGATGGGGTTGGTCATGGTGACGAACAGCTCCTGGAACGCTGCGCTCTCACGCAGGGGAGACACGCCGGTGTCCATCAGGCTCATGCCCGTGAACAGGATGCCGAAGCCCAGCATGATCTGTCCGATGTTCTTTTTCTTCGCGTTGCGGATGAACACATAAAAAATGCAGCCGATAAACGCCACCACCGGCGCAAACGTCTTGGGCTGGATGAGGGTCAGGATGAGGCTGTCGCCCGAAATATCCGCCATGCGGATGAGCTGACCGGTGACCGTAGTACCAATGTTTGCACCCATGATAACGCCTACCGACTGCGTAAGGGTCATGATGCCGGAGTTGACGAGGCCGACGCAGATGACGACCGTACCGGCCGACGACTGGATGACGCCGGTGATGAGGGTGCCGAAAATGACGCCCTTGATGGTGGACGAAGTCAGTTTCTGCAATATGCCCTGCATCTTGCCGCCGGCCAGCTTTTCGAGGCCGGCACCCATGATCGACATACCATACAGGAACAGCGCAATACCGCCCAGCAGAGAGGTGATGTGTGTAATGTCCATAAAACAATGCTCCTAAAATCTTCCTATTGCTCCATTGCACAAGACGGCTGTGCTTCGCTCTCCATACGCAAAATGCCGTCCTTTTTATTATAACATCGAACCCCCCGGCTCAACAAGCATTATTTTACAGGAAAATCACTTTTTTGACCGGAATTTTAAGATTTCCGGGCCTTCTTAGACGGTTCTTTTCTTGAATTTTACATTCATTTTACATTAGTATTTTCTAACTCCCGCCCGGTGCTTCCCGGTATTTCCGGGAATGCATCAGGCGGCATCCAGCTCTTCCATCGCCTCCCGCAGGGTGTCTGCCGAGAACAGGAACGCGCCCGCCCCCGTATACACCTCCACATGACCGCCCACATACCGAAGCTCAATGTCTTTCATTCCTCTTCCCTCCTGTGTCTTTTTGTTCTGACAGGAGTATAGCAGAATAAAAGTCCAATAAACTGTATCTTCAGGAAGTTTTTTGAGCAAAAAGGCGCAGAAAAGCTCTCTGTCGGCGTCCTTGCCCTCTCCGCACAGTGATAAGCTGTCTCTTTGTCAGAGCCAAAATCTGACGGTTTTTCTCCATTCACGCAGGAAACAGGGCGATTCGCGCAGGTTTTGTTGATTTTTTTCCTGCAGATGTGGTATATTCAAAGCAACCTGATATTCTATGGTTTTACCATTTCTTTTCACCGTTCAAAGGAGGTTTTTGTATGTTGTCTTATCGTAAGCTTGCGATGCGTGTTCTGGGCCGCCCCCTCCATACGGGGGGGGGGTATCGATTCACCCCGTCCGGCCTCTCAGCGGGCAGCGGCGCTTGTCCTGACCGCCGCAATGCTCATCACCCTTACCGCCCCGGCTTTTGCCGATACATGGTGCATTGAGAATGGTAACATCACCGTGAAAGCGGGCGACACCAAAGGGACAAACAAAGTCTCACAGGGCTCGATCATCGACAAGGTGGACACCAACACCGTCATCACAAATAATAACAAGAACACCGCTTCTTCCAACACCGTGACCATCGACGCCGGGAACGATAAGGTCGAGGTCACACTGGACAACGTGAACATCAAGGCCGAGACCGACTCCGGTTCCGCCCTCACTTCGAAGGGCGACGTGACGCTGACCCTGAAGGGCGACAACCATCTCACCGGTGGTAACGGCGACACCTACGGCGGCGACGGCATCACCAGCAGCGGCAGCCTCACCATTTCCGGCGGTACGGTCACTGCCACCGGAGGCGATAGCACGAGCAGTGTTGGCTCCGGCGGCAACGGCATCTACAGCAGCAGCAGCGTCGCCATCTCCGGCGGTGCGGTCACGGCCAATGGCGGAAGCGGCGGCACCATCTCCGGCGGCAACGGCATCTGCAGCAGCGGCGGCGGCACCATCTCCAGCGGTAGTACGGTCACTGCCAACGGCGGCGACGGCAAAGACGGCTCCGGCGGCCGCGGCATCACCAGCGACGGCGGCGTCACCGTCTCCGGCGGTACGGTCAACGCCAATGGCGGCAAAGGCAATTACGGCAACGGCGGCGACGGCATCCTCAGCTTCGACCCTGTCGCCATCTCCGGCGGTACGGTCAACGCCAACGGTGGCAACAGCGATTACAGCAACGGCGGCGACGGCATCCGCAGCTTAGACCATGTCGCCATCTCCGGCGGTACGGTCAAGTCCAATGGCGGAAGCGGCAACCTCTCCGGCGGCAACGGCATCTACAGCAGCGACATCGATCTGTCGGGCAGCCTCGAGCTGACTGCCAAGGCCGGTAGTCCCAACGGCAAGGCCCTCTCGCGGGTCGGCCATGAGCTCGACCTCGACGACATCAAGGACAAGCTGGGCCCGGGCGCAAAAGTCACCGCCACCGACGCCGACGGCAAGGTCATCGATCAGGTCTCTATCTCCCGTCCTGTGGAGCCGGAAGAGTCTTCTTCCTCTTCTGACGGCGGCTCTGCCACCTCGTCCGCACCCGCCTCTTCCCTCCCGGGCCTGACTGTCACCGACAAGAGCGGCGCGGTCATCTCCTACACGAGCACCCAGAGCGGCAATACCCTCACCGTCTGCGTCGGACGGCTCACAGCCTCCTTCCGCATCTCGCTGGCCGCGCTGCGTCAGCTGCGGGCTGAGGGCATCGAGACCATCACCTTCCAGACCATCCTCTGCTCCACCACCCTCTCGGTGGACGAGCTGCTGGCCATGGGCGGCGAGGACGCCGAGGCTGTCCTGACCCACCGGCTCACCGATTCCAGCCTCACCGTGGTCTGAAGCTCCACTCTCCCCTTCCCACAGGCATAGAAAGGCCCCGCTGCCCTGCACATTTCATGCAGAGCGGCGGGGCCTTTTCCTGTTTTACTGCACCCCGGCAGAGACCGGGACTCGTTTTTCCTGCTTTTCGGGCTTTCTGCGCTGCTCTGCGGCGGCAGCGCGGGAGCGGTCGTAACAGTAGCGGATGATGGCCTGACGGCGGACGATGCCGATGAACATTCCCCGGTCATCCACGACGGGGACGAAGTTCTGGTTCATGGCCGCCTCGATGAGCTGGTCCATGCTCGTGGTGACTGTGACGGCCTTGTAGTCCCGCTTGTGGGCAAAATCCCGGATGGGGATGTCCTCTGCCGCCTCAAGGTCGAGGCCGTGGAACTTTTTCAGCCCCCAGAGGATGTCCCCTTCCGTCAGGGTCCCCACATACTCTCCCTTGCGGTTGAGCACCGGGATGGATGCGTAGCGGTTGTTCTCCCATTTTTCCAGCGTCTGGCGAAGGGTGAAGTCATCGTACACATACATCAGGTCCTGCTTGGGGGAAAGGAAAAACAGAATATTCATGAAAACAACTCCTATTGTGAACTTTTCCGCCGCCGGGCCGCAGCTCCTGTGCAGCCGCAGCAAATTCCTGTCTTCAGCACCTTGGCAGCCGAATGCCCCTGCATCCTGTGCCGGATACAGTCTTACTCTTGCCACCTTAGATTTTAGCACTTTTTCATAGTAAGATAAAGATGTCTGCGCCATCTTTTATATTTTATTCACAATCGCCTTTTGCTTTGTCGGATAAATATTCACGAAATAGATGCACTGCGAAGGATTTTGTGCTATACTAACAACAGGAACGCGGCCCTTTGCGGCTCTGTCTGTCTTTCAGTATACCGGCATTGCGGTGTCGAAACAGACTGAGACGGGTAAGCCGTGCCTGACTTTTTTCTTTCTGTCAGCAATTATGTGCTGTACAGCTTCCTCATAAAGTTGTATAATAAAAGTGGTACGCCGCCTTCTTTGGCCCGCGCACCGCCCCGCCGCCGTGCGGACGGGGTATCATAATGAATAAAAGGAGCAGAGCGACTATGATCACTTCCCGTTTTCCGCTGGGAGATGTCAGCTTCTCAGCCGAGTATTTTTCCACGCTCGTGGGCGAAGCAACCAAACAATGCTACGGCGTGGCCGCAATGGCCCCCCGTGATCTGACCGACCGTGTCCGCAGCGCCGTGCGCGGCGTGGACGATTCGGCCAAGGGCGTCCGTGTCACACAGGAAGAGGGCCGTCTCGTGATCGAGCTGCACATTGCCGTCAGCTACGGGCTGAACATCTCCACCGCCGCGCGTTCCATCTCGCACCGCGTGAAGGACGAGGTGGAGCAGGCCACCGGCCTGAAAGTCGCCCGCGTGGTCGTATCGGTCGATGACGTGGTTGCCTGATGAGACAAAGCCCGCCCGGGGGTACCGGGAAGATATAAGGAGTAAAAAGCAATGATTTCTGGTAAGATCCTGCGCGACGCCATTATTTCCGGCGCAAACAACATCAACAACCAGCGCTCCCGCGTGGACGAGCTGAACGTGTTCCCCGTCCCCGACGGCGATACCGGCACCAACATGGGCATGACCGTCGGCGCAGCCGTCCGTGAGCTGCAGGCCATGGACGACAGCTGCACCGTGGGCGAGGCCGCAAAGACCGCCGCCTCCGCCATGCTGCGCGGCGCCCGCGGCAACTCCGGCGTCATCACCAGCCTGCTGTTCCGCGGCTTCTCCAAAGCTCTGGAGGGCAAAAAGGAGGCTGACGCTTCCGACATCGTGGCTGCGCTGAAGAAGGGCGTCGAGGGCGCTTACAAGGCTGTCATGAAGCCCACCGAAGGTACCATCCTGACCGTTGCCCGCGTCGCTTCCGAGGAAGCTGCTGCCTGCGGCAAAGAGGATGTGGCCGAGCTGTGGGACGTGGTGATGGCCGCCGGTCAGAAGGCTCTGGAGGACACTCCCAACCTGCTGCCCGTCCTGAAGAAGGCCGGCGTCGTGGACGCCGGCGGCCAGGGCATCATGATCATCTTCGAGGGCATGGGCAAGGTCTTCCACGGTGAGGACATCGTGGCCGGCGGCGAGGCTGTCCCCAACAAGGCCAAGCTCTCCACCGCCAACGCCGGCAAGGGCGTCTTTACCGACGACCTGATGAAGGTGGAGGACATCAAGAACGGCTACTGCACCCAGTTCCTCATCAACAAGAACGAGGGCGCAAGCGCCGCAAAGATGCGCGCCTTCGCCGAGTCCAACGGCGACAGCGTCGTCTGCATCGAGGACGATGACGTCATCAACCTCCATGTCCACACCGCCGACCCCGGCAAGATCCTGAGCGAGGCCATCAAGTACGGCTACCTCACCAACTTCAAGATCGAGAATATGCACGAGCAGTTCCTGGCCCGCCAGAAGCAGGGCAAGAGCCTCGAGAAGCAGGCTTCCGCCGAGAAGAAGCCCGACCCCGCCAGCGAGTTCATCTACGCTGCCGTTGACCCCAGCCGCGACTATGGCTTCGTTGCTGTCGCCGCCGGTGAGGGCCTGAAGTCTGTCTTCACCGACCTGGCCGCTGACGCTGTCGTCTCCGGCGGTCAGACCATGAACCCCGCCACCGAGGACATCCTTGCCGCCATCCAGAGCGTCCCGGCCAAGACCGTCTTTGTCCTGCCCAACAACAAGAACATCATCATGGCTGCTGAGCAGGCCCAGAAGCTGGCTGACCGTCAGGTGGTCGTTCTGCCCACCCGCACCGTCCCCATGGGCATCACCGCTCTGCTGAACTTCGACCCCTCTGCCACCGTGGAGGCCAACACCATCAACATGATGTCTGCCGCCGATAAGGTCTCCACCGGCCTCATCACCTACGCCGCCCGCGACAGCGAGTACGACGGCAAGCGCATCCGGAAGGGCGAGATCATGGCTCTGGAGAACGGCAAGATCGTCTCCACCTCCAGCGACATCACCAAGGCCACCTATCGTCTGGCCCGGGGTATGTGCAAGAAGGATTCCAGCTTCGTCACCATCATCTCCGGCTGCGACGTCTCCGACGAGGATGCCGAGAAGCTGACCGAGATCGTCAAGGCAAAATGCCCCAACCACGTTGAGGTCAGCCACATCCGGGGCGGTCAGCCGGTCTACTACTATATGATCAGCGTGGAGTAAGCCCTCTCAGGCGCTCCGCGCCAGCTCCCCCAAAGGGGGAGCCATTGGCATGTCGGTCAGCTTTCGTCTGGACGAGCGAAGCCTGATATAACGCAAAAAATAGTGCCCTGCTACAGAGGGCAGCAGCTACGGAACCATGTTCCTTGTCAAGCTGCTGCTAGCCTTGGTAGCAGGGCACTACTGTTTCCGGATAGAGTAAGCTTTGCTCGTCCAGCGTGGGCTTGGCCGACACGCCAGTGCCTCTCCCTCTGGGAGAGGTGTCATTGCGAAGCAATGACGGAGAGGGCAAGCCCGGCACGAAAGAGCTGCTGCGCAGCGGTAAGCTGTGCCTTCGTCCAACCTCTCAGTCTCGCATTCGCTCGACAGCTCCCCTAGTAGGGGAGCCTCTGGCGAAACCGTTCACTTTGCGGGGACTGCCAAGGCCTCTCCTACCAGGAGAGGTGGCACGCCGTCAGGCGTGACGGAGAGGTTGTACAAAGGGAAGCCTGCCCATAACCAAAAAAGCCCCCGGCACGATGCGGAACGTGCCGGGGGCTTTTCGTACAAAGCGGAGGGATGCGGAAACTCTCCGCCTTGGGGGTTGGTTATTTAGTGGATAAGCTCACTGTGGTCTGCGCCGCCCACGGTGAGGGTGGCAGAGCTGCCGCTGTGGGTGAGGGTGAAGAGGGTGTCCTCCGCGCCCAGCGACAGCATGGCGTCGATGTCCAGCGCCGTCTCACGGCTCTTCGTGCGGAAGACGAGGGTATCTACGCCCTGCGCTTTCAGTTCTGCCAGATTGCCCAGAGAGCCGGTAAGAACTGCGTTCTCTTCAGGCACCGTGATGATATACCGGTCATTGAAGCAAGAAGACTCATAGGCTTCCATGCCGTTAACCATGATGGTGACAGCACTGGTACCATTGCTCTCTTCCGGAACCAGCATCGGGACTTCGTCGCGGATCTCAGTGGCATTACAGTTGGCGCACTTGTACACCGTGTAGCCCACAGACTCGTACGTAGGTTCAACCACCTTCACCACTTCGGTAAAGTTGTGCTTGTTGGTCGCAGGCTCTATATCTCCCCGCTTGGTTGCACTGCACAGCGAGCAGGTATACTCTGTGTAACCTTCAGCTACGCAGGTGGGGGCGACGACCTTGCCGACTCTCCATTCATGAACACATGTCCAGCTATTGTCATCGCCTTTTTGCTGCTTCTCATGCTTGCCATTCTGCACAGTTTCCAGCACAGTTCCCGCACTGGCATCGTCCCGCAGCTTGTCTTTGTTAAAGAATCCGTCGGATTTGATCTCAGGTGTGCCGGAAATGGTAACGGAGCCTTCCGAGCTGTTCCAGACATCTCCGCCATTGCCGATCGTCGGGCCGCCGTTGACGTTTTTCGCGTCCACCTTCGCATTGCCCTCAATGATAACGCCTGCAGTGTTGCCCGAGCCTCCGCCGATTGCAGCAGTGCCGTCGCTGGAAACAGCAGACACCTTTGCATTGCCGGAAATTTTAATGGATGTCTTTCCATTCACTCCATTCTTCTCAGCACTGCCGATGCCACCATTTGCATTGACCACTGCATCGCCGGTTATCACAATATCCTCTACGTCACCGGCGATTCCGCTGTAACTGTTCCACGGACTGTCCGAACTTCCGCCGATGCGTCCTTCGGTAATGATCGTACCGTTGTTGATCTCGATATTCTTCGTGCCAAAATAGCCGCCGGCACCCTCATCATACCCACCACCGATGGCGGCGATCATGTTCGGGTTGCCGCTTCTTACGGTAAGCCTCTGATCGTTATTGTTTGCCGTGATCGTCAGTTTGCCATCATCTTGAGTGCCGGGGTAGTTCGAAGAATAGTTTTTCTGGATGCCGGCAGCTTTGCCTGCACCGCCAAGCTCATTCTTGCCCTCGATCGTGATCGTGACGTTGCCTTTGCCTACAATATCAATAGCTGCCGCGTTACTTTCATAGCCCCAAGCATGTTCATCGCCTCTCGCATTGATGATCGCGTTTTTCAGAGTCAGCTTGATCTCTGCGGCCGCATTGGATATGATCTCAATGACGCCATTGCGGGACCAACTCCCCCCGCTGTCATTCTCCCCGATGTCTAATCCCTCCACATTACTGGAAGCGGAACGGCCGCCTGCAGTGCTGTAGAACGTATTGCCCTTCGCTGAAGCAGAGCTGGAAGCGCTGGCAGGTGCCTCTGCCGAAGCGGATGCGCCTCCATTCACAGCTTTACTTTCGGAGTCAGAAGAAGCCCCTGCTTCCTCCTCATCCTGCGACTGATACGAAGCGCTGCTTGAGCCGCTGGAACTGCCGGAAGAGCTTCCGCTGCTGGAGCCGCTGGAAGGATACCACGAAGAGCTTCCGCTGCTTGACCACGAAGAGCTATTGGAGCTTCCAGAAGAGCTATTGGAGCTTCCATAGGTACCTTCAATGATGATTTCTTCATCCTGGCCAATACTGCTCGCGCTCTCCATGCCCGCCTGCCTGACCGTGATGTTTCCGTCACCGTCAGCCTTGATCGTAAGCCTGCCATTTGAGATATTGAATGTGGCTGCAAACGCCGGAGCGGACAAGGATGCCACCATACTCAGTGCAACAGCCGAGGCCGCGACCCGCCTGAGTATTCGTTTTCCTCGCATGATATTTACCTCCTGTTTTGATTTTTTGTGGGATCCGCCGAATTTATTCTACCCCCCCCCCCTATATTTTTGTCAAGTCCTTTTCATGACATATCAGCGTAGATTCATGAATAGTATGACTTTTCCGGCATAGCAAAAAAGAACAGCCCCGCCTTTCCGGAGAAACGCGGAGCTGTATCATTTTATAGCCTCTTCGCCAGCAGATACCGGTCATACCCGCCGTACATCTCCCGGCGGCAGACGATGGCAAAGCCGCTGGCCAGGGCGTTGTTGAGGCTGTACTGATTTTCCGGGCTGACGGTGGCCCCGATGCCCACGATGCCCGGGCGGAGCCGGGCAAGCGCCACTTCCAGCAGCTTCCGCTGCAGACCGTTGCCCCGGTAGTCGGGGTGGACGATGGCGCTGTCGGCGTTGGCCCAGCCGTCCCACTCTTCTCGCGGGATGCCCATAAAGGCGGCGTAGTTGTGCGCGTCCTGCCCGCAGTACCGCAGGATGAAGTAGGCCCCCAGCCGCCCGCCGTCCCACCCGCCGATGCACAGGTCCTCTTTCAGGTAGCGGGCGATGTTTTCCAGCGTGTCGGGTACGAACTGCTCCGGGTGGGGCATCGCGGCCCGCACCTCGTTCTGCAAGGCGTAAAAGGCGGCGGCATCCTCCGGCCCGGCGGCGCGCAGGGTCATGGTGCGGCTTGCGGGCCGGCCGCACACTTTGTGCAGAAGAATTTCCATTCTTGCTCTATCCCTCCAAAATAAAATCATACTTTCCGGCTGATTCCAGTATAAATGCCGTTTGAATCATTGTCAATTTATGCTATAATATTTGCAGAAAGAGTTTTTGTGCTCAGGCACAGCTTTTTCGGAAGTCCAGGCAGGGCCGCCCTGCCCGTGTACCGGAGGAAACGAACCATGAGAGATTCCAGCTTATCCCCTTCCAGCCGCCTGGGTGGTGCTGTCATCAGCGACCGCATCGTCAGCGCTCTGCTGGAGGAACTGCGCACAGGCCGCTATGCACAGACCGACCGTCTGCCCGCCGAGGTAGACCTTGCCGCCGAACTCGGCGTCAGCCGCACCGTCATCCGCGATGCGCTGAGCGAGATGGAGCGTGCGGGTTACATCGAGCGGGTGCGCGGCATCGGCACAGTGGTCAACCGAAGTGTCCTGAACCTGCGCAGCCGGTTGGACCAGAAGCTGGAGTATTACCCGCTCATCCGCAGCTTTGGCAGCTACCCCCACGCCGACGGCATCCAGATCTACCCCGTCCGCGCAGGCGAAGAGCTGGCCCGTGATCTGGCCATCGAGCCCGGCGACGATGTCATCTGCATCAAGAAGCGCATCCTCGCCGACACCACCCCCGTCATCTACTCCATCGACTACCTGCCCCGCGCCCTGTTTGGGAACCGGGACTACACCCGCATCGACCTGTCGGGTGACATCTTCGATGTTCTGGAGCGGGAGTGCCGCCAGCAGGTGGCTTCCAATGTGGCCCACCTCAAGGCCAGCTGCGGCGACGAGCCCATCCGGGCCGCCATGCGTCTGGCCCCGGGCGAGGCCATGCTGCTGCTGGATGAGATATGCTACAACCGGCTCTGCCATCCCGTCATGCGTTCGTTGAGCTACTACACGAACTTCTTCGACTTCTCGATTCTTCGAAAGCTTCTTTGACGGAGGGAAACAAAAGAATATGCGTCATCTGATCGATCCGTTGGATTTCAGTCAGCAGGAGATCACCTCTCTGCTGGACCTGGCCGACCGCATCTGCGCCGACCCGGCTGCCTATCAGGACGTGGCCGCCCACAAAAAGCTGGCCACTCTGTTCTACGAGCCGTCCACCCGTACCCGTCTTTCGTTTGAGGCCGCGATGCTGAACCTCGGCGGACATGTCCTCGGCTTCCCGAGCGAGACCGTCTCCAGTGCATCCAAGGGCGAGAGCGTGGCCGACACCATCCGCGTCGTCTCCTGCTACGCCGACATCGTGGCCATGCGCCACCCCAAGGAGGGCGCACCGCTGCGGGCCAGCCGGTACTCCCGCATCCCTGTCATCAACGCAGGCGACGGCGGCCACCAGCACCCGACCCAGACCATGACCGACCTGATGACCATTCGCCGCCGCAAGGGCCGTCTGAACGACCTGACCATCGGCCTGTGCGGCGATCTCAAGTTTGGCCGCACCGTCCACTCCCTTATCAAGACCATGGCGCGCTGTGAGAACATCCGCTTCGTCCTCATCAGCCCCGAAGAGCTGCGTGTGCCGGACTACATCATCACCGACGTGCTCGAGGCCAACCACATCCCCTACAAGGAGACCCGCAGCCTCGAGGAGTCCATGCCCGAGCTGGACATTCTCTACATGACCCGCGTCCAGAAGGAGCGTTTCTTCAACGAGGAAGACTATGTCCGTCTGAAGAACAGCTATATCCTCACCAAAGAGAAGATGGCCCTTGCCAAGCCTGACATGGCCGTGCTCCATCCCCTGCCCCGCGTCAATGAGATCACGCTGGACGTGGACGATGACCCCCGCGCCGCCTATTTTGAGCAGGTGCAGAACGCCGTCTACATCCGCATGGCGCTGATCATGACACTGCTGGGCCTCAAGGACCCCAAGGCTGAAAAGGAGGGCAACTGAGATGCTGAACATTGATGAAATTCAGAACGGTATCGTCATCGACCATATCAAGGCAGGCACGGCCATCGGCCTGATGGACCTGCTGGGCATCAAGGGCAACCGCACCTCCAGTGTGGCCCTCATCCAGAACGCCCGCAGCCACAAGGCAGAGTCGGGCCGGAAGGACATCATCAAGGTGGAGGGTGACGCCTCCTGGCTCAACCTCGACGTGCTGGCCTATCTCGACCCCGACATCAGCGTGACCGTCATCGAGAACGGCAAGGCCGTCAAGAAGGAAAAGCCCCAGCCCCCCAAGCGTCTGGTCAACATCGTGCGGTGCAAGAACCCCCGCTGCATCTCCTCCATCGAGGAAGAGTGCGACCAGATCTTCGAGCTGAGCTCCAACGGCAAGTATCGCTGCATCTACTGCGAGCAGGAGCTGCAGGTCAAGCCGGAATAATCTTTATAGACAAAAGCGCCCCCGTCAGAAATGCACTGACGAGGGCGCTTTTGCGTTATGATGTGGTTTTCAGTGTCCAGATTGTGCCAGCGTGCGGCCATCGAGCTTCGCCCATTCTCTGCGGCCATTGGACGAACGGCCAAGAATAATAGATGCCGCAGCAGAGGCGCTGGTGAATACGTGATCCTCGGTAAATACGTTACTCTGTACTATACCGATCTCCAGCAGAGTCTTTCTCTGTTCCACATAGTTCTGGGGCAATCCACTCGTCACATCCGGGGCAATGCGGCTGCCCTTCAATACCAGAAAACAGTCTTTATCGATGGGATACCCCATAGCGCTGCTCCCGCGACCAGCCAGCAGAAACAGGCCTTCGTCCGTTTCACTCTGCCGGGAGGGACTCAGCTCCCATTTTTCTGCAAAGACTTCATTCAGCGTTTCTTGTCGCTTTTTCACAACATCAGGTGTCCACTTTGGTTCATTGATAACCTGCGTTGTGAGGACATAGGAGCTCGTGCCGCCTTTGGACTGGAAATATTTTTCCTTTTTGGTCGTAAAGCCATAATTTTGTGCCGCAGAATTTCTCTGCCGGGTCAGCGGCACGAGATTTGCGATACGGTTGAGCCAGTACATCCTCTCCTGCTCATCCGGCCAAAGTTCTGGCCAACTTCCATGGACGGGAGGATGCTGCGGCAGGACATGCTCGATGGTAAAGAGCTTCTGATTGTACGATGCTCCACCGTCACTCATGAAAGAGTCCAGCCTCTGGATGATGTAGTTGCGGCGCTGCGCTGTCATCGTATAGATCTCGCCATCCAGTGTCTGCCGGAAATGTTCTTTTTCCCAATCCGTAAGCTCAATATTTCTCAGCGGAGAGGTCAATGTGCTGTCGGGCCGACCCTCCATCTCCACCAGAAGCCATTTGTACCGGTCCACACGATGGTTGACGTCCTGCGCTGTCACAAGCAGATAAGATGCCAGCCTTTCCAGCTTTCGGATAAACCAGAGAACATATTCCGAATCATTCGGGTGCTCTGCGAGAAATTTGATAGCAGGCGGCATCCAGTCGGAGTTGTTTGTCTTGTTCAGCCAGAAAAGCAGACCGTTTACCTCGTCCGCATGATGTGTAGCAGTGAACTCGCAATTTTTTAGCTGAACGTAAGCATTCGTATAGGGTACAAGATAGTCATCGATCAGTCGTTTCGGAGATACTGTCTTCAAAATATATTCTTCAAATTCCTCCCGAAGGGTCTTTTTCTGGCGCTCTTTTACAAAGATGGTCCGGGTATGCGTAAATACCTCGTTGAACCCGTCACGTCCGGTCAACTCCTCAAGTCCTTCCCATTTTTCCGTATATTCCTGCTGCTTTTCTTTGGGAAGGTTGCCAATAACTGTGGATTTGATAATGTCCGTCGGCAGTAGGTCGAGGCCTCGGCTGTTCATGACCGTAAAAATACGGAACGCTGATTCCTGACTCGGCGTCGAAACGACCACCAGATAGCAGCGGGTCAGCAAAAACTGTGTAAATTCCAATCTTTGCTTGTCATCTAAAAATATATCTTTAAGTTTTTCCCGCAAGAGAGCACAATTCTCCCGAATATGCTTTTTAGCCTCAGTGTCTAATGTAACTGGGTCAAGTGCAACCAGCGCATCTAGCTGAACATTCTGAATGTACTTGTAGAAGAACGGATGGTCAGCATCGCGGAGAAATACTCTTGGCTTTGCTTCGATTCCTTCAAGTGCTTTTCCTTTTTCACATAGGTATGCTTTGCAGTCACTCTTACACTCGCTATCTCCAAATGCATCTGCCATAGCAGAGAATAAAATAGAAAGTGTCGTCAATCGTTGTTGGCCATCAATAACCTCTGCATAACGCTTTTGCTCTTCCTTGATCAGGACAATGCTGCCCAAAAAATAATTGTCACTTTTTTCCTCTTGAAAAAAGTTATACAAATCATCAAACAGAAGTCCCGTTTCTTCTTTTGTCCACGAATAAGGTCTCTGATAGCCCGGAATGTGATACTCAAAATCCGAGCTGAATATCTTGGAAAGCGGATATTCTTTTCCGGTTATCTTGCTGCTTACCGCATTGCTCATAGCAGACCCTCTTTTTCTATCGCTCTAACACATCCGCTGGATTCGCAGTTTTTTCAGACTTTCCGGCGCAGCAGGCTCATCGGCGGCAGCTCCGGGGTGGGGATGGTATAGCGCTCCATCGCGTGGGGCGTGGACTCCACCAGCTCACCGGCCTCATTCTTGATCCACGCGGGGTCCAGCGGGATGCTGCGGCCATCCGGGCAGAGCACTTCCAGCGTGTCGCCGAGGCTCCACTTGCCCCGCTGCTGGCAGCTGGCGACGCCGTTCTCCCAGCCGTCCACCGTACCGACAAACTCCCACTCGCGGATGTAAGTCGCGCTGTCGGTGGCCTGACGGGCCTGCTCCCGGCCAAAGTAGAAGCCGGGCGAATAGTGGCGGTGGCTGGTGCGGGTCAGCTCATCCAAAACCTCTTCCGGCAGCTCGAAGTTCTCGTTCATCGGGTCGGCCAGATACTGGTCGAGGGCGCGGCGATAGGCCGCCGTCACGCTGGCGACGTAGTAGAACGTCTTGGCGCGGCCCTCGATCTTGAGGCTGTCCACGCCCGCGTTGCAGATGAGGTCGAGGAAGGGGGCTGTACACAGATCGTTGGCGTTGAGGATGTAGCTGCCGTTCTCGTTCTCGCCGATCTCATAGAGCTGGCCCGGGCGGGTCTCCTCGCTGAGATAGTACTTCCAGCGGCAGGGCTGGGCGCACTGGCCGCGGTTTGCGTCGCGGCCTGCCATGTAGTTGGAGAGCAGGCAGCGGCCCGAGACGCTCATGCACATGGCGCCGTGGACGAAGGCCTCAATTTCCAGCTCCGGCGGGGTCTTGTCGCGGAGGGTGGCGATGTCCTGCAGGGTCATCTCCCGGGCCAGCACCACCCGCTTCGCGCCCATGTTGTAGGCGGCGCGGGCAGCGGCCCAGTTGGTGATGCCGGTCTGGGTGGACATATGGACGTCGATGTCGGGCGCGAAGGTCTTGCAGGCGTCCAACACGCCGAGGTCGGCCACGATGAAGGCGTCCACACCGGCGGCGGCAGCGTCCTTGATGGCCTGGGGCAGACGGTCAGCCTCCTCGTTGGTGGGCAGGGTGTTCATGGTCAGGTAGACCTTGCGGCCCCGGGCGTGGGCATAGATGACGCCCTCGCTCAGCTGCTCCGGGGTGAAGTTGGTGGGTGCAGAGCGCATCCCGAACTCGGGCAGCGCGCAGTAGACGGCGTCCGCGCCGTAGTTGATGGCATACCGCAGACGCTCGAGGTCGCCTGCCGGGGCCAGAAGTTCCGGTATCTGTAACATGGTATTCCTCATTTCATATTAGCCCTCTCGGTCGCTGGTAGGACAGCTCTCCCAGAGGGGGCAACGATTTCGACCGCCGCCAGTGGCGGAAACAGGGAGAAATTGTTGGGGCAGCGGCCAGCAGGATGCAAGCGAGAGCGAAGCAGACGCTGGGAGCCGCAACCCGGGTGCAAAGCACCCCTTGGCAGGCCGGTCAGCGGCTGCCTTTTCCGTCAGGCTTGCGGGCTTCGCTTCTTATTTCAGGTTCTTGTTGACTTTTGCCGCCTCATCGCAGTTTTTCTGGTGGTCTGCGTAGGTGCGGGCGTAGTAGTAGTGACCGGCAAGGTCGGTGACAAAGAAATAGGCGTCCTTCGCCTCATCGTCGGGCTGAGGGTCAAGCGCCGCGCGGATGGCCGCGATGCCGGGGTTGGAGATGGGGCCGGCGGAGAGGCCGGTGCAGGTGTAGGTGTCGTAGGCTTCCAGAATGTTCTCCGGGATGCTGTCCCAGCCGCCGTAGTAGGGCGCGACCCAGTTCCAGAGGTAGTTGTTGTCGGCGTCGCTCTGGACATAGCTGGAGGTGTTGCTCTGCAGTTTGGGGTAGGGTGAACCCTCGGCCAGACGGTTGCGGAACACCTGCGCCACATTATCGTCCTGGTCGTTGCCGGCCTCCTCCTGCACGAAGGACGCCAGAGTGACCACCTCGGAGAGGGTCATCCCCTGCTTTTCCATCTCGGCATACATCTCATCGGTGATCTGCTTGTCGAAGTGAGAATAGAACGTCTCAACGTAATGATGGACGGTGTCATCCTTCAGGAAATCGTAGGTATCCGGGAAAAGATAACCCTCGCACTTGAGGAAGCGGTCCGGGGCGTCCTTGTCGTCGGGGACGTACTGCCAGAACCTGTACTGGCTGAAATCGCCGGTGTTGGCCTCCTTGAGGAAGTCCTCGGCGCTGCACAGCCCGGCATCCTCCATTTTTTTCGCAATGGCGATGGCCGTCGTACCCTCTGGGAAGGTCAGCCGGATACTGTCGGCCTTCGCGTAGGCGGAAAGTGCCTCGATGATGTCGTCGTAGGAGCTGCCGGGGGCGAGGTCGAACTCGCCGTATTGGAGCTTGCCTGCCGCGCCCTGCTTGCCTGCATACCAGCGGAAGACGTGGGGGTACTTGATGACGCCCGCCGTCTTGAGCTTCTGGGCGATGGCTGCCACGCCGCTGCCCTGCTGGATGCTCACACTCACCGGTTCGCCAGCGGAAGCACTGCCGTTGATCTCTTTTCGGATGGCCAGCAGACAGCCGCCCGCCGCCAGTACCAGGATCAGCAGCACGATCAGGATCATTTTCGCTGCGCCGCCTTTTCTGCTTTTTCTATGTTTTGCATCGTGTGCCATGTACACACTCCTTTACCATTCCGTTCAGCTTTCCATCATCAGCCGCATATAGCTTTCTTCCACATCGAAAGGCTCCGCGTCGAACCGTATCATGCCGTAGTCCTGCCGGGTGCCTTCGCCGAGGAAAAGATTCTGAGCCGCACCCACTGTGATGACGGCGCGCTCCACGATGACCTCCTTCTCCCGGGCCGCTTCCATCAGCACCTCGGCAGAGCGGTCATCATCGGCCATCAGCTCCACAAAATAAAGGGTGTCCTCCCGGCGGAAGTAGATGCCGTAGCCCTTCTCGTTGGACACGATGGTCGCGCCCCGGGCGTAGAGGTCGGTCAGCACGACGGCCATCTGCTCCGGCGGGAACTGGACGGTATCGGGATAGAAGCGCTCCCGCAGCTCACAGAGCTTGCGGGCCGTCACGGAGTCGAACTCCGCCTGACTCCACAGGTTGCGGGACACCTCCCGGGGCAGGCAGCGGAGGGCAAAAGCCCGCTGGAAGCCCTTGTTTTCCAGCAGCGCGGCCTGCTCCTGTCCGGCCGGAACGGCCACGGTAAAGCCCGCGCCCCGCAGCTTCTGCTGCGCACAGAGATAGTCCACGAGTCCTGCCAGAAGCAGGCTTCCCTGCCCGCAGAGGCCGTAGAGGTAGCTGCCGCTGCGTCCCTTGAGGGTGACGGGGACCGCCAGCGCCGCAGCGGCTATCTCGTCATTTTCCTCAGCGACGTAGATATTTTCCGCCCCGGCGAACTTTTCCAGAGCAGTCTTGATGAACTCGGCGCTGTCGCCGCGTTTTTTCTGCCACAGTGCCACGACTGCCGCCTCATCCGACGGCTGCATCAAACGATACATTGATAGTATCCCTCCCATTTTCGCGGTTATCCGAGCTCTTTTTCCGCCAGCGCCCGCACCTCGGCCTGAATCTCCTCGATGGTGCGCATGGCTCCATTTTCCGTGCAATGGACGGTGGCCCAGCCCAGATGCGCCGCACAGTACTCGGCGGCACGGCGGCTGCGGGCCAGATATTCGATGTCCTTTTCGTGGACGTCCTTCCTGCTCTCGTCGCCGTGGTAGCGGCCAGTCATGAGCTTCTGGCTCACGGCGGGGTCTACCTGTAAGTACACCACAGCGTCCGGCGCGGGCAGGCCCAGCAGCCTGTATTCGTAGTCAAAGGCCCAGCGGAGGAAATCGTCCCACTGCTCCAGCGGGAGCTTGGAGCACTGATGGACCGCGTTCGACGTGGTGTAGCGGTCGGCGATGACGATGCCGCCTGCCTCGTAGAAGCTGCCCCACTTGGTCTTATAGCTGGCGTACCGGTCCACCGCATAGAAGCTGGACGCCGCATAAGGGTTGACGTCGTCGGGCTTGTCGCCGAACTGACCGGAGAGGTACATCTTTACCAGCGCGCTGGAATCGCTCTCGTAGTCCGGAAAGGTGATCTCCATCACCCTTCGACCGCTTTCGGCCAGATGGGCGGCCAGCAGCTTTGCCTGGGTGGCCTTGCCGGAGCCGTCCAGCCCTTCGATGACAAGAAGCCTGCCCTTGCTCATTCTGCCTTCTCCCCTTTCAGCGCGGCGTACTGGGCGCGGACTTCGGCGGTGCGGCCGCAGCACATCTTGCCCTCCGGACAGGGGCCGGACACGCAGGCCGGGCCGGCGGTGCGGAAGATATGGGGTGCCACCGGGTAGACCAGCCGCAGCATCTCTTCGGCCAGCTGCCGTATCTCCCACTGGGCGCGATTGCAGCAGCGCAGGTGGAAGAAGTTCTGCAGGCTGCGGGCGTTCATGGTCACCACCATCTTGGTCTCGCAGGCGTTGGGCAGCACGAAGCGGGCGTCCTCGTTGGCCTGCTTGGAAGCCTTGGCCCGGGCCTGCTTTTCGGGCAGACCTTCGGCCATCAGGCGGGCGGTGTGGCCGTCTTCCAGCTTCTGCACGAGGTCGAGGTAGCGCCTGGCGTCCTCGTTCATGCTCTCGATGAACGCCGCCTTTGCCTCGGGGATGGCCTCGATCTCGGGCGGGATGACGTAGCGGAAATCGTCCAGACGGACGTACCGCTGACTCTGGACGCTGAAGGACGCGATGCGGTGACGGGTGATCTGGGCCAGCAGGGTACGGCTGACACCCTCGATGCCGAAGGTGAAGCTTGCGTGCTCGATGGGGCTGGCGTGGCCCAAATCGCTGAGCATGGTCAGGAAGCGGGCAGTCTTTTCCTCATCCAGCCCGTCCAGCAGGTCGGTGATGTGGGCGTCGGAGTAGCAGAGCTTCGCCGCAGCCGCCACGACCTTCTCCGGCTCCGGCGTATGTGCTATCAATCGGACAGTCATCATTTTTTCTCATTCCTCCGTCGTTATCTTCACAAGGGGCGCAAAGTTGGCCATGGTCTTCTTCACGCCCACCTTCTCGAAGCTGATCTCCACGATCTGGTCGCCGGCGGCGGGCTTGACCTTCAGCACCTTGCCGCGCCCGAAGACCTTGTGCTCCACGATGTCGCCCGGCTCATAGTGCTTGGGGCCGGTGGATGCCGCTGCCGGACGGGGCGAAGAGGTCACACCGCCGCCTGCGGGTCTGACCGGCGCTTTGGGCGCTGCCGGACGGCCATAGCCAGAGCCGAAGCCGCTGCTTCCCGAACCGGAGCTGCAGCCGACATGACCCGACGAAGCACTTCCACGACCCGCGTAATCGGAGCCAAAGCCTCGGTTATTGGACATCGGTGCGTTATATTCTTTATTCAGATAGCCGCTGCGGCTGCCATAGCCCGAGCCGTGACCGGAGGCCGCACGACCCCAGCCGGAGGGGCCGGAGTAGCCCGACGCACCGCCCGGCACGGTATCGCTGCCGTAACCGCTGCCCCAGCCGCCCAGACGGGAGCGCTGTTCCAGCACCGGGCTGCGGGTCTCTTCGATATACTCCGGTTCAATTTCCCGGAGGAAGCGGCTGGGCTCGTTGCGCTGGGTGCGGCCATAGAGCATCCGGGTGACGCTGTTGGAGATGTAAAGCTCCTTTTTGGCGCGGGTGATGCCGACATAGGCCAGACGGCGTTCCTCCTCGAGGTCAGCCTCGGAATACTTGCTCATCTCACTGGGGAAGACGCCCTCTTCCATGCCAATGAGGAATACATAGGGGAACTCAAGGCCCTTGGCCGAGTGAATGGTCATCAGCACCACCTGGTCGGCGCTCTCGTTGTAGCTGTCGATGTCGCTGATGAGGGCGATGTCCTCCAGATAGCCTTCCAGCGAGGCCTCTTCGCCGTGCTGGTCGCAGTAGCTCTTGACGTTATTGACCAGCTGGCCGAGGTTCTGCAGACGGTCAGCGGCATCCTCGTGGCCCTTGGCGGCGTCAGCTTCCAGCATGGCGCGGTAGCCGGTGATCTCGATGACATCGGAAGCGAACTCATCCAGCGTCTTTGTTTCCAGCGATTCCTGCAGTTTCTGGTAGATGTCCCAGAACTTGAACAGCGGCGCGATGGCGCGGCTGAGCTTGGCGTACTGGTCGGCATGGGAGATGACATCCAGCATACTGATGCCCTGCTGAGCCGCCAAATCCGCGATGACTTCGATGGTCGTTGCACCGATTTTGCGCGCAGGCTCGTTGATGATTCGACGAAGTCGGACATCGTCCCGGGGGTTCGCCACGATGGACATATAGGAGTGGATGTCCTTGACTTCCTTGCGGTCATTGAAGCGCTGGCCGCCCACGATCTTATGCGGGATGCCCGCACGGGTGAAGTAGCTTTCGATGGGGGCTGACTGGGCGTTCATCCGGTAGAGGATGGCGTGGTCGGCCAGATGTCCGCCCTCTTTGAGGTGCTGGCCGATGACGTCCGCGATATGGCTGGCCTCGTCCTGCTCGTTCTCGGCGGTATAGACCTGCACCTTGTCGCCCTCGCCGTTCTTGGTCCAGAGGGTCTTGCCCTTGCGCTCGGTGTTGTGCTGGATGACACAGTTGGCGGCATTCAGGATATTCGACGTAGAGCGGTAATTCTGTTCGAGTCGGATGGTCTTGGTGCCTTTATAGATGCGCTCGAAGTTGAGGATGTTCTCAATGGTCGCGCCGCGGAAACGGTAGATGCTCTGGTCGTCGTCGCCCACGACGCAGATGTTTTTCTCCGGGCCGGTGAGCAGGCTCACGAGCCGGAACTGAGCCACACTGGTGTCCTGATACTCGTCCACCAGCAGATATTTGTACTTATTCTGGTAGAACTCCCGCACGTCCTCGTGCTCCGACAGCAGGATGACCGTCTGGTAGATGAGGTCGTCGAAGTCGAAAGCACCGGCCTCCTTGAGCTTCTTTTCATAGGCGGCATAGACCTTGGCCGCAAGCGCTCCCTTCGTGTCCCGGGCCGGGGTCTTCAGGGCCTCTTCCGGGCTGATGAGCTGGTCTTTCCAGCGGCTCATCTGGTTGATGGCGCTTTTGACCGGGAAGAACTTGTCGTCCACGCTCAGCTCTTTGTACACAGTCTTCATGACACGCTGGGAGTCGTCGCTGTCGTAGATGGTAAAGCTGCGGGGGTAGCCGATCTCCTCGGCCCAGCGGCGGAGAATGCGGACGCAGGCCGAGTGGAAGGTGGAGGCGAACACCTCGTCGCCCTCTTCCCCGCCCAGCATCCGGCGCAGGCGCTCTTTCAGCTCACCGGCGGCCTTGTTGGTAAAGGTGATGGCCATGACGTTCCAGCTCCGGACGGCGTCCTTCCGCAGCATCCCATCCAGCCACGACGGGGCGTCGGTGCCGGTCATGATGGCGGTGCGCAGGGCTTTCACATCGTCCTCCGTCACCTCCCGGGGCGTCCACCTGGAGCCGTGGGCCGAGCCGAAGCGGATGAGGTTGGCGATGCGGTTGACCAGCACGGTGGTCTTTCCGCTGCCTGCACCCGCGAGGATGAGCAGAGGGCCGTTGGTGGTGAACACCGCCTCCCGCTGCATATCGTTCAGGCGTCCGAACTGCTTTTCAATATACGTATCACGCAAAGCGCAGAATTGTTGTGCGAGATCTGTTGCCATTGTTTCACCTGTTCTTTTCAATCATTTCTGGATATATCACTTAAAATATAGTATATCACATTTCAAAAAAGTTGTACATAAAAACAATGCAAACAAAAAACCGCCCCACCGCGGTCAATACCACGATGGAGCGGGGATCTCAGGAAATGCTTAGCCGAAGATGTTGATGAGGATACCAGCAGCGACGGCGGAGCCGATAACACCGGCCACGTTGGGGCCCATTGCGTGCATCAGCAGGAAGTTGGAGGGGTTCTCGCTCTGGCCGACCTTCTGAGAAACACGGGCAGCCATAGGCACAGCGGAAACGCCAGCGGAACCGATCAGGGGGTTGACCTGACCGCCGGTCAGGATATACATGACCTTGCCGCAGAGAACACCGGCAGCGGTGCCGAAGGAGAAGGCGATGAGGCCCAGCACGATGATGAACAGGGTGCGGCTGTTCAGGAAGGTGTTTGCAGAGGTGGTGCAGCCAACAGACAGAGCCAGGAAGATGGTGATGATGTTCATCAGCTCATTGCCGGCGGTCTTCTGGATACGGTCCACGACGCCGCACTCCTTCATCAGGTTGCCCAGCATCAGCATACCGACCAGAACGGCGGCATCCGGCACGATGAGGGAGACGATGATGGTGACCATGATGGGGAAGATGATCCTCTCGGTCTTGGTCACGGTGCGCAGCTGCTTCATCACGACGGTACGCTCCTTTTTGGAGGTCAGGGCCTTCATGATGGGGGGCTGGATGACGGGCACCAGAGCCATGTAGCTGTAGGCCGCGACGGCGATGGAGCCCAGCAGCTCAGGAGCCAGACGGGAGGTGACGTAGATAGCGGTGGGGCCGTCTGCGCCGCCGATGATGGAGATGGCGGCAGACTGCTTCTGGGTGAAGTCCACCAGACCGGTAGCGGCCAGCAGACGAGCGCCCATGTAAGTGCCGAAGATGCCGAACTGAGCGGCAGCGCCCAGCAGCAGGCTCTTGGGGTTGGAGATCAGGGGTGCGAAGTCGGTCATGGTGCCGATGCCGAGGAAGATCAGCGGCGGGTAGATGCCCAGCTTAACGCCCATGTAGAGCATATCGGCCAGACCGCCGTTGTTCAGGATCTCGACCCACATCGGGTGCTCGAGGCCGTCACCGACAAAGTACTGCATATGGATGACGCCGCTGCCGGGGAGGTTGGCCAGGATCATGCCGAAAGCCATGGGCAGCAGGATCAGAGGCTCGAACTCTTTGACGATAGCGAGGTAGAGCAGGAAGCAGCCCACGCAGATCATCACTGCGTACAGCCAGCCGCCCGGCTCACCGAACTTGGCAAAACCGGAACTCTGGAAAATACCGACCAGAGTCTCAATAAACTGAGTCATGTTTTTCCTCCTGTGTTAAAAGGGTGCGGTGGTGTCGTTGACGCCAGCCTTGCCCCAGCCATTCTTGCCGCGGCGGACTGCCTTCAGCACATACTTGCCGTTGCCCATAGAGTAGATGGCTGCCATGATGGCTGCCACAACGTCGCCGGGGATGCCGGCCTCGACCTGCGGGGCAGCAGCCTTTGCAGGAGCGGGCGCAGCGGCCTGTTTCACAGGAGCAGCCGGTTTTGCAGCAGAAGCAGCCTTGGCAGCTGCCTTCTTGCCGTTCATGGCGTCAAAGATCTTGCCCTCCAGCGTGATGATGGCCATCAGCAGGACGAGGATCAGAAACACCAGCACAATACCGGTTATGGTAACGATCACATCATAACCTAAATCCATGGTCTTCCTCCTATTTACTTTTTTCTTTGCCGCCCGGGGGGCGGGCGGCAAAAAGCGATTTGAAGATATTATACAATATTTTCCGGGTCGATTCAACAACTATGAACAAAAATCATGTTGTTTTTCACGGTTCTGTGAACAGCGCTTCCCTCTCAGCGGCGGCCCATGCGGGGGGTGGCGTCCATGAAGCCGGTCTCCAGCTTGTCGCCCAGACGCAGGCTCATGGCCGTACCCAGCGCGACACAGTTGACGGGGTCAGGCGAGACGGTCACTTCCACCTTCAGCTCCTGGCTCAGGTACTCAGGCAGGCCGTGGAGCTGTGCGCCGCCGCCGGTGAGGACGACGCCGTTGCGGTAGATGTCGCCGGCCAGCTCCGGAGGAGTCTTCTCCAGCACCTGATGGGCGGCGGTGCCGATCTGCTCGCTCAGGCGCATGACCGGCTCGTAGAGGTCGGCGGTGGAGACATTGACACGCACGGGCAGGCCGGTGAGCAGGCTGCGGCCCTTGATCTCCATGGTCTCGTTGAAATCCGCCTTCTGGGGGCAGCAGGCCACGTTCTTTTTCAGGTTCTCAGCGGTGCGCTGGCCGATGGCGATGCTGAACTTGTTGCGCACGAACTTCAGGATCTCTTCGTCGTAGTGGTTGCCGGCCACGCGGACGCTGGTGGCCTTGACCTTGCCGCCGAGGCTCAGCACGGCGATGTCGGTGGTGCCGCCGCCGATGTCGATGATCATCCGGCCATCCGGCACGGTGATGTCGATGCCGGAGCCGAGAGCTGCGGCGATAGGCTCATCAATGAGGTAGACCTGACGCGCACCGGCGGCCATGACGGCCTCCACCACAGCGTCGCTCTCGATGCCGGTGATGGCGGCAGGCACACAGACGGCCACACGGGGTTTGACCATGTGGGAGCTGTAGACCTGATTGACGAAGCGGCAGATGAGCTCCCGGGTCATGGTGTGGTCGCTGATGACGCCATCCTTCAGCGGGAAGATGGCGGAGATGTAGTTGGGCGTGCGGCCCACCATTGCAAGGGCCTTGTCGCCGGCCTCAAGCACGCAGTTCTTGCGGGTATCCACCGCCACCACGCTGGGCTGGTTGAGCACGACGCCCTGCCCCTCCTGCGCGATGATGATGGTCGTCGTACCAAGATCGATACCGATGTCATTCTGTGCCATAATCGTGATATTTCCTTTCTCTGCTGCCCATTCTCTATTTCCATCGCCCATCTCCGGGCGCGGGTCATCAAAACACATTATAGTATAACACAGGTGTATCCAAAAAGAAACCCTTAAAGGTTCTCCTGCTCCGGCGGCAAGGCTTCTGCCAGCAGGGCGGCCAAGCCGCTATAGCGCAGGTTCTGGCGGATGTTGGACATCATCCGGTTCACCACGTCCCGCCGGCCCACCACGATGCAGAGCTTCCGCCCGCGGGTGACGCCGGTATAGAAGAGGTTGCGGTAGCACAGGCGGGGCGGCACCTGTGCCGCCGGGAGGATGACCGCCGGGAACTCGCTGCCCTGGCTTTTGTGTACCGTGATAGCATACGCAATTTCCAGCTCGTTGAGGTTCTCCGCCGGGTAGACCAGCCGCCTGTCGTCCATCCGCACCACCATGGAGCGGCTGCGCACGTCGATGGACTCCACGATGCCGATGTCGCCGTTGTAGGCACCCACACCCTGTTCCCCGCCGATGCGCTGCCACGTTATCTCGTAGTTATTGCGCACCTGCATCACTTTGTCCCCCACCCGGAAGACCCGGGCCGCGCTCTGCAGCTCCGGCTTGCCCTTCCTGGGCGGATTGAGCATGGCCTGCAGCTCCGCGTTGAGAGCCTGGGTGCCGGTGGGGCCGAGCTTCGTGGGGCAGAGCACCTGAATATCCTTCACCGGGTCAAACTGGTAGCTGCGGGGCAGACGGGTGGTCACAAGGTCGCAGACCAGCTTCTGGGCCGCGTCGCCGTCGGCTTCGAGGAAGAAGAAATCGTCCGTCTTTCCGCCCTTTTTCAGCGGTTCGCCCGAGATGATGTGGTGGGCGTTCTCCACGATGAGGCTCTGAGCGGCCTGCCGGAATATCTCGTTGAGACAGACCGTCGGCACCAGCCCGGAGCGGATGATCTCGCCGAGGATATTGCCCGGGCCGACGCTGGGCAGCTGGTCGGCGTCGCCTACCATAATAATACGGCAGCTGTACCGCAGTGCCGCAATGAGGGCCTGGAACAGCTTGACGTCCACCATGCTCATCTCGTCGAGGATAACGACGTCGCACTTGAGCAGGTTCTTGTCGTTGTGGATGAAGCTGACCACGCCGCCGGTGTAGTCCACTTCCAGCAGACGGTGGATGGTGGAGGCTTTCCGGCCCGTCAGCTCGCTCAGACGCTTGGCGGCGCGGCCTGTGGGAGCGCAGAGGGCTACCCGTTCGGCCTCGTTCTCGAGCAGCTGCAGGATGGCGTTGACCGTGGTGGTCTTGCCGGTGCCGGGGCCGCCGGTGAGGACAAGGCAGTTCTCGGTCATGGCCTTGCGGATGGCTTCCTTCTGGAGCGGCGCATAGGCAAAGCCCTGCGCCAGTTCCAGTATCTGGATGTTCTTGTCGAGGTTTCGGGCCGTCTGCTTTCCGCGCCTGGTCAGCATGGCCAGACGGTCGGCGATGTCCTGCTCTGCGGCCAGCAGATCCGGCAGATAAATATACGGTGTGCCGTCGAACATCCGCACCGCCAGTTTCCCGGTCTGGATGCAGCTGTCCAGCGCCGCCGCCAGCTTTTCGGGGGGCTGGTGGATGAAGTTCGACGCCGTTTCCAGCAGCTGCGCCCGGGGCAGACAGGTGTGGCCATTGCCGGCGTTGTGGCGCAGGGTGCGCAGGAGGGCGGCTTCCAGCCGCTGGGCGCAGTCCCCTGCCATCTGGTAATACTGGGCGATGCTGTCGGCGTGGCGGAAGTCCAGCTGCAGCGGTTCGCCGCAGAGCAGGTAGGGGTTCTGCTGGATGGCCTGCATGGCCCCCGGCCCGAAGGTGCGGAAGACCTCCATCGCCCGGCGAGGGCTGATCTCGAACTGAGCCAGATAGGCGATGAGCTCCCGCATTCCGAACATCCGCTTGAACTCCTGCTGGATGCGGTCGGCCTTGTCCGCCGAGATGCCCGGGATGAGGGTGAGCTGGGCGGGGTCGTTGGCGATCACTTCCAGCGCCGCCGCGCCGAATTTGTCAATGATCTTATCCGCCGTCCGTGCGCCGATGTAGGGCAGCGACCGGCTGGCGAGGAAGGCGTAGACGGCCTCGAGGTCTTTGGGCATATCCGTCTCGCACTCCTGTGCGCGGAACTGTCGGCCATAGGTGGCGTGGTTCTCGTACCTGCCCCGGCAGACGACGCTCTCACCGGCGTGGAGCTCTCCCACCACGCCGCACACAACGGTGACGACACCGCCGCCCGACACCTCGAACACGGTGTAGCCGTTGTCCTCGTTCAGGTAGATGATGTCCTCTACCGTGCCTTCCAGCCGTTCCAGCTCCTGCTCCATCGTCCCGCCTCCTCGTTTTGACACAACTATATATAGTATAGCGGTTTTGGGGGGATTTGTAAATACAACAAAAGCTCCCCCGAAGGGGAGCTGTAGGCGAGGTTTAATCCCCCACCCCATATGCATTTTCTTTCGTCAGCCGATTGCGCACTGCAAAGTACGCCGGGATGAGGAAGAAGCAGGCAAAGAACCATGCCACAGGGTTGGCGATGCAGGCCGCAAAGTAGCCCCAGAGCGGCACGAACCAGAAGCCCACCATGGCACGGGCGACCATCTCGGCCACGCCCGCGAACATGGCAAGGCCGGAATAGCCCAGGCCCTGGATGGTGTAGCGGTAGATGATGAGGACAGCCAGCGGGATGTAGAACACGCTGTTCCAGAAGATGAAGCTGCGGGCATTCGCCATGATCTCCACCTCGCTGCTCTCGAGGAAGAGGCTGATGAGCGGCACATCCAGCACACGCAGGATGAGGAAGGATGCCACACTGTAGACGCAGCCAATGCCCAGCGCGGTATTGACGCCCCGGTCCACACGCTTGAGGTCGTGAGCGCCCATGTTCTGGCTGGCGTAGGTGGTCATGGCGGTGCCGATGCTCTCCAGCGGCACCGAGAGGAACTGGGCGGCCTTGCTGCCTGCGGTCTGCGCGGCCACGATGCTGCTGCCCAGACCGTTCACCGCGCCCTGCAGCACGACGCTGCCGATGGCGGTGATGCTGCACTGCAGGCCCATGGGGATGCCCATGTTGCAGAGCTTGAGGCAGTGGCTGGCGCTCAGACGGCCCTCTTCCCTGCTCCACTTCAGCTCCGGGTAGTGGCGGCCGATGTAGATGAGACTGCCGATGCCCGCCACCGCCTGACTGAACACGGTGGCGAAGGCCGCACCGAAGGCCCCCATCCGGAAGGTGAGGATACAGAGCAGGTCGAGGCCGATGTTCAGCACGCTGGCCACCAGCAGGAAATAGAGCGGCCGCTTGCTGTCGCCCAGCGCGCGCATGAGGGCGCTGGTGACATTGTACAGCAGGGTGAAGGGGATGCCCCAGAAGATGGTGCGGATGTAGATGTCCGCGATGTCGATGATGTTGTCGGGGGTGTTGGTCCAGACCAGCACCGCCCGGGTCAGGGCCACCGTCACCACCGTGAGCACGACGGCGAAAAAGAGGCTCAGCCAGACGGTATTGGCGGTGTAGCGCCGCATCTCGCTGTAGTCCTTCGCGCCGAAGGTCCACGAGATGGGGATGGAGAAGCCGCAGGCGATGCCGTTGACGAAGCCCAGCACCAGATAGTTCAGGCCGCCCACGCTGCCCACCGCCGCCAGCGCATCCACGCCCACGAAACGGCCCACGATGATGGTATCCGCCAGATTGTAGAACTGCTGGAACAGGCTGCCCAGCATCAGCGGCACTGCAAAGGCAAGGATGAGCTTGAGCGGGCTGCCCTGTGTCATGTCTTTTGTCATACAAAGCCCCTCCCCGGGCGGTCACTTAACATTTCTTTGCCAAATTTTTACCGACAAAAACGCCCTGCCGGACGAGGGGCAGGACGTTTTGCGTTTCATGAGTGGTATTATACTCAGCTCATCGTGATTTTGCAAGGGGTTTTTCTCAGATTTCTTCGTACAACATTGCTATTTTCTATCGGTGGTTTTTGGTGATTGTGCGCAGGTCAGTTTCCGCGTCCCGCGTGTCGGCCCCGAGGGCCGCGGGGTTCGCCGGTCTTATCCTTTCGTTTTGTGTATCATGCAATGCCGTCGATGCGGCTCAGGCTCTCCTTTGAGGGGCTTATGAGATGCCCCAAGTCCTCCGGTATCCAGATCTTTATCTCCCCCTGGGTATCCGGCTGGTCGTCCCAGTCGTCACTAAGGTCGGTATAGCGCCGCAGGTCACTCTCCAACGGATTGGTATACTTTTTGCGCTCCGTGTGGGGGGGTTCGACCAGAAAGAGCAGTGGCTTCTTATCCTCATCGGGAGCGATGTCCTCAAATCGGGAAGCCAGCTGTTTCAGTGACTCGTCAAGCATCCCCGGCGTTTCCTCTCTCGCAGGCTCGAGCCACCAATCCAAACTCGGGAGGTCGTCTCTTTTCTCGATTTGGAAGATTCTCTCCTGCCTCAGGGACTCGTCCAGTTCACGTCTAGCCTCTTCGCGTTCACGTCTGAGCTCTTCACTCGTTTTTTGCTCTACCCCTTCGTGGGTCAATATCAGCCGCTCCTGCGGCTCTGGCGTCTGCACCGGCACCCACTCCTGATAGCGCTCCGACAGGTCATCCCGCGTTTCGCCGTCCAGCCGGAGGCTGATGTCCTCCCTGTTCTGCTTCAGCTCCACGTCAGCGTCCTCGCCCGCCGCGTCGGCTATCTTGTCCACGCTATAGTGGGTCAGGGTGTCCTCATACCGGAAGAAGATGTCCTCCACGCCGTCCTCCCGGAGGCTGGGGATGTCGGTGGTGATGGTGGAGCGGGGAGCGGCGCTCTCAATAAGCACCACATCCCCCGGGGTGAGATCCGCTCTGGCGTCGGCGGCCTTTACGCTGCCGAACACGGGGACGATGCCGCTCTCCGCGACCCCCGCAGGGTCCAGCCGCCGGATGGTGACCCGGCTGGAAAAGAAGCCGCCCACCACCATGCCGCCGGGCAGGGGTTCGGGGGCATTCTCCTGTGCCGGGGGCGGGGCGTCATCGTCGTCGTCCGGCTGGGGCGTGGGGGTGGAGGTGTAGTCGTAGCCCATCCCTTCCATCACGGTGCCGTCCGCGTTCAGACGGGTCAGCCGTCCTCCCGTCACCTTATGTTCATCGTCAGAAAGGTTCTCCGTGGGTACTTCGCCGTACTTTCCGCCGATGGCCGGGGCCTTGGCGTCCGTCATCTGGCTTCCCGCCTTGGCCGTCACCTCGGCGTCGCCGCAGATGATGATATTATTGGGGTTGCTGGGGTTGCTGGGCGGTATGTCCGGGTCTGGCTCAGACCATGGGCCTGCGCCGTCACCGATGCCTGCCGCGTTGCTCCCGCCCACAGCCTTGATGGTGCCGCCCCGGATGGTGATGTTGCTGCCGGTGCTCTCCTTTCCCCCGCCAATGCCTGCGCCGTCGTCGCCGCCCTCAGCGGTGAGGGAGCCGTCCTTGCCCTTGTCGTCCTTGATGGTCAGAGTGCCAGAGATGGTTTCGCCATCTTCAGACATTTCATCGTCCTTCTCAAGACCCGCTTTGCAGCTGCCGCTTTTCAGCTTGTTGTCGCCGTCCAGCTCGATGGTGGCATCGCCGCCGCCCTGCACGGTGACAGCGGCATTGCTCTCCCGGGTAGAGCCGTCACCGCTGCCATCCCCCTCCTTCTTGCCGCTGACGTCAATTTTCAGGTCGTCGAAGGTGACGTCCACGTTGCCGCCGGAGGTGTCGATGGTGACGGTGTTCTTATCCGACTCGCCGGTGATGACGGTGTCGGTGTCCTCCACATTCTCCTTCTCGCCCTGTGTGACCCTGTTTGTGCCTTCGTCGCCCGCTTTCACGGTGATGTCGCCCTTGGCGATGTCCCACCGGGCCGCATAGGCCGGAATGCCGGAACTCACCACGATGCCCGCGATGACGGCGGCGGCCACGCCCCGCCGGAGTGCGCTCTTCAGTCTCATAGTCTGTCCTCCTTTGGTCGGTTCGTCTTTTGAAAAATCAGCCTTTTCTGACACAAGCTTACCAAAAAATTCAGAGAATGTAAATAAAATCTGCGCGAATCGCGGTGTTTTCGGCGTGAGTAGCCCTCTCAGTCATCGCTGCGCGATGCCAGCTCCCCCAAAGGGGGAGCCCTTGGCAGACCGGTCAACTTCCTACTAGACGTCTGAGGCGTAATATGGCGTAAAAGGGCGGGCCTTGCTACAGAGGGCAGGCTCGTCTTTGTACAACCTCTCCGTCACGCCTGCGGCGTGCCACCTCTCCTTGTAGGAGAGGCCTTGGCATACCGGAAAGTTTCGCCTTTACCCGGAGACCTGTCCTCTTCGCCAGAGGCTCCCCTACAAGGGGAGCTGGCGAGGAGCTTGCGACGAGACTGAGAGGTTGTACGAAGGACAGCCTGACCATGCGCCGCATACGCAAAAAAGCCCTCCCGGGCGGGGAGGGCCATAGCCTGTCTTATTCCGAGTAATGCGCCAAAAACTGCTTGGTGCGCTCCTCCTGGGGGTGGTCGATGAGCTGGCGGGCCGGGCCTTCCTCCACCACGACGCCGCCGTCCATGAACAGGATGCGGTCGGCCACGTCGCGGGCGAAGTGCATCTCATGGGTGACGATGATCATGGTGGTCTTTCGGTCGGCGAGGTCCCGCAGGACGCGGAGGACTTCGCCGGTCAGCTCCGGGTCAAGGGCGCTGGTGGGCTCATCGAAGCAGAGGATGTCCGGGTGGAGCGCCAGTGCGCGGGCGATGGCCACCCGCTGCTGCTGACCGCCGGAGAGCTGGTGGGGGTAGTGTCCCGCTCGCTCCGACAGGCCCATCTGGGCCAGCAGGTCACGGGCCTGTGCCTCCAGCTGGGCGTGGATGGCCTTTTTGTTGGCCTTGTAGCCGGGCTGCTCCTTTGCCAGAAGCTCCCCCGCCAGCATCACGTTTTCCAGCGCGGTGTACTGGGGGAAGAGGTTGAAGTTCTGGAACACGAGGCCGAAGTGGAGGCGCTTTTTCCGCACCTCGCTCTCCCGCTGGGTGGCAGGGTCGGCGGCGTCCCACATGGTCTCGCCGTTCACCCTGATGACGCCGGTGTCGGGACGCTCAAGGAAATTCAGGCAGCGCAGCAGCGTCGTCTTGCCCGAGCCGGACGAGCCGATGATGGCCAGCGCCTCGCCCTGTTCCAGTGTGAGCGAGATGTCCTTGAGAACTTTCGTCTCGCCAAAATTTTTCCCGATGCCGGAGGCTTCGAGTAATGCCATAGTTCAGTATCCTCCTTAACAGCGGAAATAGTCCATCTTCTTCTCGGCCCAGTCCAGCAGCAGGGTGAGTGCGCCGACAAAGACGAGGAAGAAGATCGCGGTGGAGAACAGCGGCCAGATGAGGCCCTTGGCGCTGTACTCCTTTGCCATCATGATGATCTCCTTGTTGGCGATGACGTTCGCCAGCGAGGTATCCTTCACCAGCGTGATGACCTCGTTGCCCATCGGAGGCAGGATGCGCTTGACGACCTGCAGGAGCGTGACCTTGAAGAAGATCTGGCTCCTGGTCATGCCCAGCACCTGACCGGCCTCGGTCTGGCCTTTCGGCACATCCTCGATGCCGCCGCGGTAGATCTCAGAGAAGTAGCAGGCGTAGTTGATGGCGAAAGCCACCACCGCCGCCACCAGACGGCCCGAAGAGCCGGAGGGCCAGGGGTTGGTCATGCCCAGCAGGCCGGGGCCAAGGTAGATGACGATGATCTGGAGCATCAGCGGCGTACCGCGGATGACCCACACGAAGGTCTTGACGACGCCCCGCAGCGGTGCGCACCGGCTCATGGAGCCAAAGGCCACCACAAGGCCCAGCGGCAGCGAAAACAGCAAGGTCAGAAAGAACAGCTCACAGTTGAGCGCGAATGCGCCGGTCAGACGCTCCAAAATCACAGTCACAGAATCACTACACCTATCCGTTTATAATGTAAGTTACTCAGCCAGAGTCAGGCCGTACTTGTCGGCCAGAGCCTGCATGGTGCCGTCAGCCTTCAGCTCGTCGAATGCATTGTCCACAGCCTCGGCCACGTCGCTGCCCTTGCGGAAGGCCACGCCGTACTCCTCGACGTTCAGCTCATCCACCATCTTGAGGTTTGCGTAATCGGTACCCTCGCCGATCATGGCAGAGGCCAGAGTCAGGTCGAGGATGGCGGCGTCAGCGGTGCCGGCGGCGACTTCCATCAGGCAGTCGGTCTGAACAGCCTTGGAGATGAAATCAGCCTGAGACAGGTCAGCGTTCTCGGTGATGGTGGTCTCACCGGCAGAGCCGGCCTCGGCCACCACGGTCTTGCCGATGAGGTCGGCGGTGGAGGTGTAGTCGGTGCCGTCCTTCACCACCACGACCTGGGCGTTCTTGACATAGGGCTTGGTGCAGGCCATGTTCTCCTCGCGGTCATCGGTGAGGGTCAGGCCGTTCCAGATGCAGTCGATGCTCTTTGCAGCCAGCTCGGTCTCCTTGGTGTCCCAGTTGATCTCCACGAACTCCGGCTCAACACCCAGCTTCTCGCAGACAGCGGTGGCCAGCTCGGTATCGAAACCGGTGAAGCTGCCGTCTGCGTCGGTGTAGTTCATCGGCTCATAGACGGTGTAGCCAATGACCATCTTGCCGTTGGACTGGATGTAAGCCAGGTCGCTGTCAGCGGCCACGGAGCTTGCCGGGGCGGCAGAGGCGGCAGCAGAAGAAGCAGCCGTGGAAGTGGATGCAGAACCGCCGCAGGCGGCAAGGCTCAGCGCCATCGCACCGGCCAGAAAAGCAGATACCAGACGTTTCATATAGAAATTCCTCCTTTAGAAGCAGCGCTTCGTTTTACCGCTTTACCATGCTAAATTGTTAAACTGTGACTATAGAATAGCGCGTTTTGCCCCGTTTGGCAAGAGGAAAAACGATTTTTTCGCGTTTTGACGGTTTCCGCCTGTATTCAAGGGAGGGACATAGGAAAATTGAACAAAGCCGTGCCTTTCCGGCACGGCTGCGGCTCACGGGCAGGCTGTCCTTCGTACAACCTCTCAGGCGCTTCGCGCCAGCTCCCCTAGTAGGGGAGCCTCTGGCGAAGAGGCGAGGCTTTACGGTATGCCAAGGCCTCTCCTACAAGGAGAGGTGGCATTGCGAAGCAATGACGGAGAGGTTGTATGAAGGACAGGGCGCTCCGCAAGGCGCAAAAATCCCCCTCGGGGAGTCTCTCCGAGGGGGATGCTGTCCGTTTTTCTTATCTTCCCGCCGCAGGAGCGTCAGCTTCTCTCCGGGATGTCGCCTACCATGATGACGAAGAGCCTGGGGTTGCCGTTCTCATCCTTCCACCTTCCGAAGCCGACCCGGTAGCTGGATGCGAGGAAGCTGATAGTGGTCCAATTTTTCTCATTCGGTTCCGGCAGTACCGGTCTGTAGTCGTTACAGAGGTCGATGGCCTGCTTGACGGGGTCGTCCGAACCTCTGTACGCTCCATTGTAGAAGATGACCTGTTTGTTGGCGGTGCCGGGGGCGATGCCGATGGTATTCAAGAGCGCTGTGCGAGGCTCAGAACCGATAGAGTGGTAATTGCCCAACTTCAATTTGTTAATGAGAAGAGTTCTTCCATCCTCAGAGCTCACCTGTGTGTACTTCTCCGCCGCCTCACTCAGCTGCGGGTCGGCCTCGCAGGTGATGTTCTTGCCATACCGCACATTTATGATGTCCGCCAGAGCCTCGGCCCGGAGGGTGTCATCCGACTTATCGCCCAACTTATCGCCGCAGCCGGTGAGCAGGGCCAGCGCCATCACGCCAGCAAGGGCAAGGGCAAACAGCTTTTTCAATTTCATGGTCGTTTCCTCCTGTGTCAGTTCTGCGGGGTCTTGATGGTGGCATTTGTTTCCAGTGTGAGGTAATAGCGGTGGCCGTCACTCTTCTTGCCCGTCATTGTAAAGGCTATGGCGTACAGAGGCTGCTGCGGGCCGGAGTAATCCCCATAAGAAGCATACACTATCCCCATGCATCGCTTCATACTCTCCGCCTGCGCCAGCGCACTCTGATCCGGCTTCACTTCTCCGAACCAAAGCCAAACGCTGCCTGTCACCAGATAGTCTTCCAATTCCTTTTTAATGATGTTCTGTGCCTCCTCGGTCAGCATATCTCCTCCACCAGCCAGCCAGCTCGGCTGGAACTGCCGTGCGATGACCTTGAGCTTTCTGTCCAGCGTCTCGTCCTTCTGATAGTCAGCAAATTGTCCCCTCCTGTACCGGAAATACTCTTCCACCTGCTTGGCTTGGGAGCTGCTGTCCGAGCATCCGGTGAGCAGGGCCAGCACCATCACGCCCGCAAGGGCAAGGGCAAGGAGTCGTTTTGCAGTTTTCATCGTCGCTACCTCCAATCGTGGGGTGTGTCTCGGTGATTTTATTATACCATACCCCCCCCCCCCCCCCC
>OLQH01000396.1_pt1 | contig 49216 bp, 38 predicted proteins | sample 1672671 | NCBI WGS metagenome assembly OLQH01 (sample SAMEA3136712, study PRJEB25190) | human gut metagenome
ATTTAAGGATAACTTTATAATTCCTCATGCATCTGCTCTCCATTTTTATCCATCATAAAATTTCCACTCTGCCGTATCCGCGGCTTTTGGAATTACCAAGCCGATAAATACCTTCGTTAAATTTCTTCAGATTATAAATCAGATATTCCTTACAAAGCTCTCCGGCCTGATCGCCCAATTTTTCCATTTTGTATAACCTTATTTCTCCCTCAAATACAATTCCGCTTCGGGCAGTCTGATAGGTCCGGGGCTTCGATTCAGGAGCATTACCACGGGTATCAATTGTATTTTTCATATCAATGGAAAAACAGGTCTTCTTATCACGGAATTCACTGCATAATAATAAATCGCCAAAAAGCAGTTTAGGGGTATTATTAAAGCCTTTGATACCAAACAGATACTCGGGAGACACCTCATTTGCAGCTTCCAAATATCGTTCTTCAATCCTCTTAAGAGCTTCTTTATCATTAATAATCGTTTGAATTTCCGGCCAGTTTTTCTCCTTTTCATTAATCAGATATTCCGTAAACAATCTGTTGATTTCAACTGCCATCGCACTGTCATCCTCGCGTATAACAGCCCGCAGGGCTCCTTTCAGCGAAGAAGCGGGAATACAGGGAAAACCCTCCTGGTCAGTGGCTGTCTGTTGGTCTATTCCGCCGATTTTAAAGGGTACCGGAGCTCCTCCGATAAACAGATTGGAAAGTGTTTTCATTTTTATGGTAATCGAATTTTCCATTTAGCTATACCTGCCTTTATCTAAAACAATTTGTTAGTTTTGTACTGAATTTCTATTTCTTTATACTCATAAAGCAGCATAAGGGAATCCACAAAATCCTCATTCCATAATCCGGTCTGGTTTGCCGCCCTGCAAAATTTTTCTTTATCAAAATATCTGTAACAAGGCGCCTTCCCCTTCTCCATTCTCTGCTTATTCTGTTCCTGGATTTTAATTTTTGTTTCCAAATCAGATGGGTTGTGCAGTTCAATCATCTTTGCCACCTTTTCAACAGAAATCTTTCCGGTATCGCGCAGCTTAATAAACATACTCTTTTCGATTTTAAGCCGCTGAAGGCACTGCCTTTTTTCCCACTTTTCCTCCTTTTCTATTTCATAAGACACTTTATCAACAAAAATTTCTCTCAGGCGGTTATTTCCTTTCAGCGCAGTATTATACAGGTAATCGAGCGGCTTGCTTGTTAAATACTTATGGGCATTCTCTAACTCAGACTTTTGAAATGTAGCCTTTTCTTTTAATTCAGAATTACCCGCTATCTGAAAACGACTGTCGGAAAATAAAAGCATTAACCGTAAATAAGTTTCCAAACGCTGTTTTGTATCTGTGTTAACTACGATTTCTGCGCCCCGTCCCTTCAGCTGCAATAACTGCTGAACAATTCCCCCATTTAAAAGCAGCTCCCATCTCTGCAGATCCTTATCCGAAGCATCACTAAACTGAGGTAAAAGATGATATAAAACACTGTTCATATATTCAATATCATTTTCCTGCACAGTTTCATCAGTAAGCCTTTCCAGCAAAGTATAGTAAAATCCCGAGGTTCCTAATAATTTATGATATCCATTCTCCTCCGCTCTTAAGTAATTCAAACGATTTACATCCGTCAGGAAAAAATTCCATATGGGGATAGATTGTAAATCACTTTTAATTGCCCTTCTTTTTTTACAGTTCGGGCAATTAAACCGGTAGCCTTTATGCGTGCATGCCAATTGCTTCTTATATATTTTAAGCCCGGGATAATCGATATCAAGATAGGTCATACCATAAATTGATATCTTCATTCTCATAAATTTTTTAAGAGATCCTGACCATGCTTTCTTTGCATTTTTCAACTGCCGTTCCACCATATCCATATAGTAACGGACTGGCTCTCTGTTAAACGTAATTTCTGCGCCGATGCTCATGGTTAACCTTTTTTCAGGGATCACCTTTTCCAGTCTATCATTGATATTTTTCAGGATATTACGGCATATCTGGATTCCATTCATCAGGTTTGCAGCCGTGACGGCAAAAAAGATATCATCACCTGCCATATAGAACGGAAAAACCCAGCCGGAACGGGTTGAATCACATTCCTTTACCCCTTTATGCAATCCATTTAAAGAAACTTCCTCATTTAAAATTCTGCTTACCCGGGAATAGTCGTCATAGCTTTTGATGTTTTTAAACATGTCACCCATACCATCGAGATCGGCCTTTATGACAGCTATCCGGAAACGCTTGGGGTTATCCGATTCTTCTGCAGAATACAGTGCATTGATGTTTTCTGCAAACAATGGATATTCAGTTTTTTCAAATCTGCTTTTCTCTTCCTTTACAGTACAGAACGAAAAGAGTATCTCTCTGTTTCTTTCAATCCATTCATTAAGGCTGTCTGATTGTTTAAGGCGGTTCTTTGCCTCCAGAATGACTTCTATTTCAGTAAGATTACCATACGGGAAAGAAACACATCTCAGCATTTTCTGTCCCTGTGAATTATAGTAAAAATGTAAAAACAGTTTATTCAGCCTGTCACCGATTTCCTCTGCAGACAATCCGCATTCAAAAATGTATACGCCGGAGCAGGACAGTAATTCTTCCGTTTCTGATTTGGGAAATACTTCCTGTACGGTTTGATAAAAGCCTATGGATATTTCCATGGAGGCATTCATAATATTCTGTAACGTAGCCTCTTCCGCCTGCTTTTCCTGTGTCTGTGCATGAATTACTTCTGTCAAAAATGTCTGCACCTTATCAATGGAAAGTGCTACAATCCGTCTGTCACTCATGATTTTCCGCTCCTTTTGCGATATCTCCAAACATCTTAGCATATGCTATATGTGGAAAGGGTATTGGATTATTGATTAAGATGTAATTATTTATTATATTCTTAACTGTTTTACTGTCAGCGAGATCGAAATTTCTTATTTCTTCCATACTTTTCTCCCTCTCGTAACCTGTGGATCTACAAAGTCAAATAAATTCTATTTTTGTCCGCCCCATTCCAAAGGTTGTATTCCTTCCGAAATGTACAATCTGGGCAGCATACAGCCAGGGAACAAAAGGCGTTAAGTCCCCCTCAAACCATATATCTCCCACCAGGCCGCTAAAGTCCATTTTTTTGCCCAAACGATTGGAATATCTCTCCATATTTAATATTTCTGTTTTTTGTCTGATAACGGAAACATCTTCAGAAAGTTCCAGAATACGGCCTATTTCCAACTGATCGCACCACCCGCCATAGCGTTCCGTAATCATTTCTATTCGGCGGGCAATATTACGTATAATTGTAGTAAAGTCCAGTTCTTCAAGCAGATTTCCATTGCGGCGTATGCGCAGGGGCGTGAGCATTTGAATATGTAACTGCGAAACATCCGGCAGGCAATGGTAAGGCAACGCAGCACTTCTGATTGCTATTTCATAGAAATGGCCTTTTTCCCAAATTATTCGTTGATCTAAACTGTGTGTAATTTTCATTAATTCGAACTTATATCTTGAAGCACCCAATCCAAGCTTTCCAATTTGCTGTATTGCATTCACTAATTGTCGGGCATATTGAACTCCTTCTCCCAGAAGAAGTATTTTGAAGTTTAGCTCCTCTTTTTCAAAATATATTTGCTTCTTTGTATCAGGAGGAATGAGCACATAAGGATTAATTATATCTTGCATATTACTGCTCATTTTGCCGTTGTGATATAGATAATTGTAGGCATTCTTATCCTGAAATAATGCCTGTCCAATCACACCGCGAAGGGCAGAACCCAAAAAAGGAGGTAATTCGGCCTTTTCCAGGGATACCAAAGTTATTCTTATTGGCAGGTAATTCAGGAAGAAAGAATCTTCATTCTTTCCCATTTTTTCACCTCATTTTGTAAGAGAATGTATATGTATTATAAATCGTTCTTTATTTTACTATAGATAATAATTGCCAAATGCCATAAGGGCGAAAATGTGTTGTATATTGGATGTATTCTTTTATTTCTTAGATACATAAAACGACAGCTTACTATTGGATAAGTTTTAACTATGAATAATATACAATTTACATCAATGCAAGGTGCGACTTCTTAGGGATACTGTATTACTATCATAGTAAAATACCCGCGGAACCGTATAGGCTTCGACGTGGATTCCAGTAGCGGAGCAGTTGCCGGAAGAACCATTTCAATCCACGAAGCCGTATAGGCTTCGACGACAACACCTCGGAAATAGCCGGGCCTGCTACGGAATTTCAATCCACGAAGCCGTATAGGCTTCGACCTCATGGCGAAATAAGACTTCTTAAAAACGATGATTTCAATCCACGAAGCCGTATAGGCTTCGACGTAAGGAATGCTACAAGTGGAACGGGTATTGTAATTTCAATCCACGAAGCCGTATAGGCTTCGACCCTTCCTATGAGGAACCAGCCGTCCCTGAAGGGATTTCAATCCACGAAGCCGTATAGGCTTCGACTGTATCGGTATGGCCCTCTTTGACCCCACAACCTTTATTTCAATCCACGAAGCCGTATAGGCTTCGACGGGAAAGAGAGAACGGATCGGTGATAACTCCATTATTTCAATCCACGAAGCCGTATAGGCTTCGACAATTTATCACAATACAGCTTGATAATTCAGACGTCATTTCAATCCACGAAGCCGTATAGGCTTCGACCATTACTCATGGAACAATTATCTTAAGGAGGAAGATTTCAATCCACGAAGCCGTATAGGCTTCGACTTTGCGGAAAAGTGCGAGCCGGATGCCTTGATCATTTCAATCCACGAAGCCGTATAGGCTTCGACCCAAATCCGAGCTTCAAAAATCGAGGGTAAAGGAATTTCAATCCACGAAGCCGTATAGGCTTCGACAAAGTTTTTATGGAAGACACAAAGGATCCTCTCGATTTCAATCCACGAAGCCGTATAGGCTTCGACGCATATCCCTGCCTATAGCGTTTTTATGGCCTATAGATTTCAATCCACGAAGCCGTATAGGCTTCGACATTTTGCGGCCACATTTTCCACATACAACAAGGCATTTCAATCCACGAAGCCGTATAGGCTTCGACTGAAGGCGAGGGTTCCACCGGCTATAGCATGATTATTTCAATCCACGAAGCCGTATAGGCTTCGACTACCCATTCCGTACGATACCAATGTTACGGACAAATTTCAATCCACGAAGCCGTATAGGCTTCGACGCGTGGGAGAGCGGGATCCGTCATGGGAATCCTATTTCAATCCACGAAGCCGTATAGGCTTCGACGTTCGGAGCACACAGCCAAAGTCTTATGCGGATTGTATTTCAATCCACGAAGCCGTATAGGCTTCGACCATAAACAGATGAGGTATGAAGGCATTATTGATATATTTCAATCCACGAAGCCGTATAGGCTTCGACTTGGCAACGCGGCTGCAGAGCGAGGACCGTGTACATCATTTCAATCCACGAAGCCGTATAGGCTTCGACCGCAGTCCCCTGTCTCATAGATGGGACGGATAGATTTCAATCCACGAAGCCGTATAGGCTTCGACAGGGATTAGGGAAACACTGGAAAATACTCTATATATTTCAATCCACGAAGCCGTATAGGCTTCGACGGCAGAGGCGCACTGGGATGAAGTGGCGGAACAATTTCAATCCACGAAGCCGTATAGGCTTCGACGGGAGAAACCGTTAATACACAGGCAGATAGAATAATTTCAATCCACGAAGCCGTATAGGCTTCGACTTTCTGTATCTGCTCTATGGCATTGTATTTTTCGATTTCAATCCACGAAGCCGTATAGGCTTCGACACAACGGCAGGATATAAATCTTCTGCAGGAGGGAATTTCAATCCACGAAGCCGTATAGGCTTCGACTCTGCTATGACCGCTATGATTTCGGGATGATTAGATTTCAATCCACGAAGCCGTATAGGCTTCGACCACTTTTAATAAGACTTATTTGTTCATCTATTAATTTCAATCCACGAAGCCGTATAGGCTTCGACCTGGAAATCAGTTCCTACATTTCCAAATGCTTCATTTCAATCCACGAAGCCGTATAGGCTTCGACCCACACCGTATCTTGATAACTCCGTGCACGGAGAATTTCAATCCACGAAGCCGTATAGGCTTCGACAGGCGTCGCGTCTCTGGTTGACCGTGTAATAAACGATTTCAATCCACGAAGCCGTATAGGCTTCGACACTCAGCACGCCCTGATCATTCATACGTGTACTGATTTCAATCCACGAAGCCGTATAGGCTTCGACTTCGGAATCTCCGGAATCAGTGTTATTCTTCCAAATTTCAATCCACGAAGCCGTATAGGCTTCGACGCATAAGATGTAACAAAACTGCCTTGAGCAATGATTTCAATCCACGAAGCCGTATAGGCTTCGACCATGTATGCATTATCAATTATGGGGTTCCATTATATTTCAATCCACGAAGCCGTATAGGCTTCGACAGAGATAATGGATGGACAGACTACAGCAATTATATTTCAATCCACGAAGCCGTATAGGCTTCGACCTTTTGCGCATAATATTCGATGATTGGAACAAACGGAATTTCAATCCACGAAGCCGTATAGGCTTCGACATAAGCAAAGCTTTAGAGAGTATCGGATTCAATGATTTCAATCCACGAAGCCGTATAGGCTTCGACATTGCCGTCTGCGTGGGATTGGTCAATTTCGTTTATTTCAATCCACGAAGCCGTATAGGCTTCGACTCAATTGGCAGTCAATGTTACCATCGTACACACAATTTCAATCCACGAAGCCGTATAGGCTTCGACAGCAAAAATATCCAAAAAACAATCTCATAACACAAACTTAATTATATACTTATTATATTTTCCACCTCATAATATCTTTATATAAATTATTTTCAATCTCTTCCCCATTAAAACAACTCTTTTTCAGGTGCGAATCTCTCGGGAATTTCATGTGCACTTCCTATTCGCACTAACAATAACTCTGTTCGCAAATTTCATAATTAAACAAGTACTTTTACTCAATAAAACTCTAATCATGCTAACAATAAACTATTATATGACTATAAAATTTATTGTTCTTATTCCTTATGCTATAACAACAAAACAGTAATGTAAAGTTTTATTCTATGAATCAAAGTATAGCATAAATAATTTAAAATGATAAGTAACTTTCTTCACTAATCCCCAAATTACCCAAAGTTCATTTATACATTCATGGAGATCCTATTCGTAAGAATTTATTTTACTTTATCATTAAAAATATTACTTCAAAATGTAATTCATATTTATATATCAAGCCTCCTTCATTCAGTAAATCTCCATCTACTTCCACCTAAAACCTTTTATAATATCTACATCCTGCCATAATAACTTATCCATGAAAATTATGATTAATAATGGTAATCTTTCTAATATATTTTCTATCCGTGACAAAACAAGACAGACTGGTAACGTCATTTGCTTAAGTATTCATAATATATTTATCGTGTTCCCTATCTCAAATCATACTCTTCTCTATGAATTCCCCATCGTATTGCCTACAAAAAATGTTATGGCAATATACTTATGAGATTTACATAAATACCCTAATCGCAATAATATATTTCCTCTCAAAACACCACCTGCAAGGTGGTGACCGGGAACAGCATAGTAAGACAATTGCTCTTGTGATTTCAATCCATACCACCCGCAAGGTGGTGACGAAGGATCCCCGGGGGACCATTATTGCCAAGCTATTTCAATCCACACCACCCGCAAGGTGGTGATAATCCGTGGAAGTGGAAATGTTGTCCATCTGCATATTTCAATCCACACCACCCGCAAGGTGGTGACCATTAATCTTCCCGTCATCATCGCAGGATGTGGATTTCAATCCACACCACCCGCAAGGTGGTGACATGGATGAAGTTTTAAAAACCGAGCTGATACGGATTTCAATCCACACCACCCGCAAGGTGGTGACTATGACATGGCCAGTAGTGGACATTTGTTTATTATTTCAATCCACACCACCCGCAAGGTGGTGACCATTTCTCTGATGAATCAAAAGGGGCCTCTATCAGATTTCAATCCACACCACCCGCAAGGTGGTGACCCCGTTCCAGCATACAATGGTACAGCCCTGAAATTTCAATCCACACCACCCGCAAGGTGGTGACCTGTTTCTGTTTTTATCACGGTAACGCTTTGTGATTTCAATCCACACCACCCGCAAGGTGGTGACAACCCGGACAGGGGCGGGAATTGTATTAACTGCATTTCAATCCACACCACCCGCAAGGTGGTGACCCATCTGTTATTGCAAACACAATGTCGGCTTTGCATTTCAATCCACACCACCCGCAAGGTGGTGACGGGCATGAGTTGGACTGGGACGATACGATCCGGGATATTTCAATCCACACCACCCGCAAGGTGGTGACGCTTCCGGCGGCGGGCTGATTCAAAGCGGGATAATTTCAATCCACACCACCCGCAAGGTGGTGACCAAGGAGACAGGGAGGGTCTGGGAGTGACAGAAATTTCAATCCACACCACCCGCAAGGTGGTGACATTTCAGAATCTGTTATTGAAGCGTTTCTTATTATTTCAATCCACACCACCCGCAAGGTGGTGACTCATGAGTTAGCATCTGCTCAACACCGGTATACATTTCAATCCACACCACCCGCAAGGTGGTGACGCATTATTTTTTCCGACCTTCCCCTAAATTTCATATTTCAATCCACACCACCCGCAAGGTGGTGACGGCATCTCTGCCGAATATATCCTTTCCGTCCTTAATTTCAATCCACACCACCCGCAAGGTGGTGACACAGGTGCCGGAGGTCGTGGTAAAATAATCTTGTTATTTCAATCCACACCACCCGCAAGGTGGTGACAGCGTGCCGCAGGAATGGTTGGGAAAAGATTTTATAATTTCAATCCACACCACCCGCAAGGTGGTGACACAGATACTTGGGGACACCTCCATGCTCCTGATATTTCAATCCACACCACCCGCAAGGTGGTGACGCTTTTGTTGCTGGTAGCCAGCTCTTCCATGTAAATTTCAATCCACACCACCCGCAAGGTGGTGACATAGATGTAATTTCATCGGCTGAGGCTATAAATATTTCAATCCACACCACCCGCAAGGTGGTGACAGTCTGGAGGCTTATGGGTGGAACAGAGTAAAAATTTCAATCCACACCACCCGCAAGGTGGTGACGCGGATATCTGCAGCCCATCCGCATAAATGGTAAATTTCAATCCACACCACCCGCAAGGTGGTGACGCTATGCACAGTCAAAAACTCACAATGAGGTGAATTTCAATCCACACCACCCGCAAGGTGGTGACGGTAATATACCAAATGAGCATTTAGATACCATAAATTTCAATCCACACCACCCGCAAGGTGGTGACTCCGTCGGCTTGGGACTGGTCAATTTCGTTTGAGATTTCAATCCACACCACCCGCAAGGTGGTGACGTAGCAAACACCAATTCTAAATCCCATGGCACTTATTTCAATCCACACCACCCGCAAGGTGGTGACGCGGATAAATTCGCAGTATGTTTTCTGACGTATATTTCAATCCACACCACCCGCAAGGTGGTGACTGTTTCCATTTCCCGCAGATTTTGTTCCAAAACAGGATTTCAATCCACACCACCCGCAAGGTGGTGACTCTGCTTCATATTCGTCTGCTGGCTCGTCTGGAATATTTCAATCCACACCACCCGCAAGGTGGTGACTGCTTGTAAAGAGTAAAATCTGCGTCTACCAAAAATTTCAATCCACACCACCCGCAAGGTGGTGACTTACAGTTACCGGACATGACAGAAAATGCAACAATTTCAATCCACACCACCCGCAAGGTGGTGACGCAGAAATTTTGTGTCTGGTTCCAATCGCTTTTATTTCAATCCACACCACCCGCAAGGTGGTGACTAGTACTTACCCATGCACTCCTCCTTATAATAAAATTTCAATCCACACCACCCGCAAGGTGGTGACTAGATTGCATTGCTCTTGTTTCTACATCTGTCATATTTCAATCCACACCACCCGCAAGGTGGTGACCAGTGTACCATCTGGAATTGGACTACCAGTGATAATTTCAATCCACACCACCCGCAAGGTGGTGACCATGTATGCATTATCAATTATGGGGTTCCATTATATTTCAATCCACACCACCCGCAAGGTGGTGACTGTCCACCCCATAGCTTTAAATAAAGGCCATAGATTTCAATCCACACCACCCGCAAGGTGGTGACCAGGTTCATATTCGTCTGCTGGTTCGTCTGGAATATTTCAATCCACACCACCCGCAAGGTGGTGACTCTCCTTCCCTTATTTCGTCAACCCCGCATTTAAAATTTCAATCCACACCACCCGCAAGGTGGTGACGGAAATTATTAAATAGGTGTTCACCTCTGACAACATTTCAATCCACACCACCCGCAAGGTGGTGACATATGTACGCTACCAATCAGGCTGATGCATATGAGATTTCAATCCACACCACCCGCAAGGTGGTGACAGCAATTTTGCACAAAAACCACTCTTAATTCCTATTCATCTTCACCAACAATCTGCCCCCAATTCACTTTACATCTTACATTCTTCCACATCAAAAAGCAATCCCAAGAAATATCTCATCAAAATTCCGGTGCGAATCCCCCGGGGATTTCATGTGCGCTTCAGGTTCGCACTAAAAGATCAGAGGCTCTTTCACATTAATCCCCTTATTCACTCCAACATGTTCAACCCGTGCCTTATTCTGATTCCCCAAATAATAAAATCTGAGGCTATCCACATTTTCATCAATCAATTCCGTTAATGCAGCTTTCAGCATTAAACACTGTCCGGGATCCAGAACACACTCGAATACAGAATTCTGTACTCTTGTTCCATAATTCACACATTGCTTTGCAACTTTTCTTAACCGGGACTTACCCGCGGCAGTTTCCGTATTCACATCATAAGTAATTAATACCAGCATGACAGCCTCCTATTTCCAGAAAAAAGGTGGATATTCATCAAGATCACCTCTCAGATATCTTGCAAGCAGCATAGCCTGTACAAAGGGAATCATACCCCATTCTACTTTTTCCCCCAGAAAAGGATGCGTAATTACCTCTTTCTTTTTGTTTTGCCATTCTGTCAACAGATCTTTTCTGGAACTGTCGCTTAACAGCACCGCTCCATCCTCTTTTTTAGTAAAATCCTTTGCTGTAACCATCTTTTTGTTAATAAGGGTTAAAACAAAACGATCTGCCAGCACCGGCCTGAGTTCTTCAATTAAATCCAAAGCTAACGATACTCTTCCCGGCCTGTCCGTATGCATAAAACCTACATACGGATCCAGGCCTACTGTTTCCAATGCAGACGCAACCATATTCGTAAGCAAGGTATAAACAAAGGAAAGCATTGCATTAACATTATCGAGAGGAGGCCTTTTATTTCTGCCGGAAAACACGAAATCCTTTTTCTGCTGCAGAATCAGCTGATTAAAAACTCCGAAGTACACACTGGCCGCTTCCCCTTCAAAACCTCTCAACTGTGCCGCATCACCGCACACTTCTATATTACTTAATGATCTCTGTAAAAAATCCGATGCCTGCTTTACTTTGTCCACATCTATCTGCATACTGTGATCCCGAACCGCACGTTCCAGAACCCAACGGGAATTATAAACCTTGCCAAGTATGCAGTTTCTTGCTATCCCCAGGGCTGTTCCTGCATCCGCCGAAACCTCGTACTGCTTTTTCCTCAATAGAACATTTCCCCGGACGCCGCCTGTCACCCTTGCCAGGAATTTACCCTGAGGGCTGAGAAAGCATAGGGAAATATTCCTGCTTGCACAGCCGCCCATCAGAGAAGGGCTGGCTCCTCTGTAACCAAAGGAAACAATCGCTTCCAGGTTATGCAGCGGAATCCGCCCTATCTCCTGATCGTTATCAAGGATCACCACATTTTCTCCATCCAGTGAAAGATAACTGTCAGGAGAAGTAATATATAAGGTATTTAAAAGCTTTTTCATTGGCAATCCTCCGTTATTGCGGCATGAATATACTCTTTCACATTCGGCGTTTTTCCCAGTTTAGGCAGGCAGATGTCTTTAAGTGAACAGGCATTGCAGCTTTTAGACCATTTTACCTTTGGTGTATATCTTTTATCATAGAGCTGACGCATCTGGCAGAAGCAGTCTTTTACTTTTTCTCTAAGCTCATCTGTGAAAAGAATATTTTCCCTGCGTCTGGTCTCACCATAAAATATGGCACCTTCCTTTACTTCGGCGGAGAACATTTCTTCCAGGCACAGTGCTTGTGCTGTCAGCTGCAGGATATCGGCATTGCCGGCTTTTGGGCTGCCTTTTTTATATTCCACCGGATATACCTGATATAAACCGCGATGCCCGTGAAGAGATATTCCATCCGGCACCTTTCTGAACTCCACAATATCACATTCACCACTGACTCCCATACTCCGGGAAACCACCGGCATCGCTCTGCTTATAATTATATCTTTCCGCTTTTCGTTAAAATAAGGATCATGAGCATTCTTATGAAGCAGTTCCCCTGCTGTTGTATGCTCATTTTCTGCCCATTGCTGCTCAATATGTATCAGCGCCCATTGTCTTTGGCAAAAAACAAAGTGCTGGATTCCTGACAGCATCAGGTAATCTTCTTCTTTTATTTCCATCATATTTTTCTCGATATCTCCACCGAATCCGGAACCAGCTCTTCATGTATGGCAACAGAATAATCTTTATACTGCCTCGGATAAATCACATCCTCATTTTTCTTGACCTCAACCGCATCAAACAGTTTATATGCGGGGCAGTCCCCCAACTCTTTACTGTGTTTGAAAACAATTAATTCCCTCACAGCCATCTTTCCTCTGGCCGCCGAATGATCAATTTCAAACATATTAATAATGGATTCCCAAAGCAGTTCCAAATCCTCTTCTGAAAATCCGGTTACTTTGCGGGCAAGGTTGGCAGAAATATATCCTTCTGCACGATAGAGGGCATATGGAACAATATTTTTTCTTCCCATTTCCGTGCTTTTATTTTCAGCATCTTTTTCCGTGGTAATCGCTACACGGGTAATCGTTACTTCCTGGCTTATGATCGGATCAATACTCCGGGCAAATCCCAACTGTACCGGGCCGCGTACCTGTCCGCAGTTTAACGCAGCTTTTACAAATGTGGTCATAACTGCACCAAAGGTTCTGATATCAAAGAAATTTTCGCACATGAAATCACGGATTTTTCTGTCCACATCGGGATCTTTTTTCTTCAGCTCCTTAATATCCTTTTCATTCGTATTCAGATATTCATAGGCCGTATTATCGCTGCGGTTTAACGGCACATCTTCCTTAATATAAATTTTATAGCCTTCGCTGTCTTCCTTTACTGTCTCCACATAATTTCGGATCTTCCTTTTCAGGCAGACATCCGTTACAATTCCATAGCCGCTTTCCGGATCAATTCTGGGCAGGTTGCCGGCATCCGGATCCCCGTTGGGATTTCCATTCTCCACATCAAATAATATGACAAATTCATACCTGTTTTTTATTGCTTCTCCCATGTTACTGCTCCTCCTTATCCTTTTTTTCGTATCTTTTTTGTGTCTGGTGATAGTAGCCCAGAATAAACATTCCCTGCTCATCCAGCGTCAGTCTCCTCGGATAAGCTGCATTCATATCTTCCGATGCTGTAATTTTATCCTGAAGCCCGCCTAATAATTTTTCGTAATAGATTTCTTTCCCCCTGTTATTCAACTTTCTGATATGGCTGTTTTTAAGTTTAAGCAATACGGGAAAAATAGAAGCGGGTGTGGCACAGGCAGAATTGAAATATCTGTCCTTAATCGTAGCGTTGATACCCGGATTGGCATCCTCCTGAATCGCCTCCAGTACCGCAAACATCCTTCCCAGGGTGTAGGCGGTATTTTTACTATCCTCATTAAGGGCCATGGTGATCTCCTCCTTATCACAAGTCGTATTTCTCAGAAGAAAGGCCTTGATAATAGCGGCTCTTCCCCGTGTTATTTTATAAATACCAATGCTGCTGTCATCCTGTTCCGAACGGATTCTCCCCATAACGGACTGGAATAAAGAATCCGGATATCTGTCTCCTGAAATAATCGCCCGATAAACAGCGCCTGCCATATTGGGAACCGGCTTTTTATCCCTTGACTTTTTATTTACCGTTTCCATCAGCATACGCCAGACTCCTAAATATTTGATTCCGTCCGTCTGAGGCCGGATTATGTCCATCCTGTCATAATGCGCCTTCAGATTCTTCAGAATATTTCCAAAACTGTCCTGATAAAAGAAGCGTACAGCTATTCTTGCGGCATTCGGCGCGAGTCCTAAAATATAAAATTTCTGAGACAGGGATAAATTTTCCGCAACACCGGATATATTAACTGCCTTTCCTGATTCCAGGTTTTTAAAAACACCATCCACAATTTCACAATTATCCATCGTCGGTTCCGACATGCTCAAAAAGATATCCTGATAGGCTTCTTCTCCATCCTCAGACCAATAAACTATGGTAGTATCACCTATCATAGAAACATGCCGCCTGTCCGCCAGCAGATGATTCAATGCAGTAGTATAAGCATAAACCGCATAATTTCCCACCGGAGCGTTATAACTCTGCTCCTTCCCGTAAGATTCAAATGCAGGTGCATTAAAGGATACCAGAGCCGCACCGCTGGACTGTGCTCCCTGTACACCTTTAATATTTCCATGGATCCGGGCGATTTCTGTCTTTTTCCCGGTCACCAGACAGGTACCTGTTATTCCTTCCTCTAAATTCTGACGGTAATTCTCCCATGCCTCCACCACCGCTGTATCTGTATGTACATACTCATCTTCTACCCAGAAAACCAGGTTAGCACCGGCGGTAATCTCGTCCAGGACTTCTGAAACCAAACAATTCTCTTCCGCCTTATCCGGATCCCAGTTTTCAAAATACCGCTTAACCGCCTCAGCCGCAGGACAATCTGTTTCCCGCAGTATTTCCAAATGTTTCTCCTTTGCACATAGAAAACATTCTCTGGAGCGTTCCGGTTTTCCTTTATTATCAATTCCCAGAAAATAACTGGAATTATCGCATAAAAAATTAGCGGTTACTCCGGAAGAACGGGTGAGCATCTGAGGAACTTTGAGTTTCTGCGGTTCCCAGACCGTTTTCTTTCCCTTCGAAACCTCGTTTTTTAAGGAAATAATCCGTTTTAAATCTCCATTCGGGGACAGCTCCAGCGCAAAGGATACCCGTGCAATGCACCAGCCCGGCCGGGTAATTTCACCTTTTTGCTCCAGCGCCTCATAGTACTGCACCAGTGACTGCAGGATCATCGAACCACCTCACAATCCCTCACATCCAAAACTCCGTTTTCCAATTTAGCCCTGAAAAACATGGGCTGTATATCGTCCGGATTGGAGTAATCAAAATCATACAGCATATATCCCAAATCCTTCACCTCTCCCGGATAGGCCGTATCAATCTCATCCTCATCGAACAGAGCAAAATTGGCGGGGAACTCCCTGCATCCAAAATAAGGCATGTGATAGCACTCCCCCTTCCTCAGCCGACGCATGATAATATCCTTGAATTTTCCCGGATTATCTCCGGCAGCGGCACGCTCTGTCATTTCAAAATGAGCTTCTATCACATATTCAACCTCTCTCAGCAGAATTGCCGCTCTTTGCACAATCTCCTCCTTGCTGCTGATGTAAAGCGGCTTTTCGCCTCCGTTCATAACTATCAGGACATTACTTGCAAGAACCTTGCTTTTCACCTCGTTTCTGCGGACACTTGTAAAACGGATCGGCTTTCTGACATAGATTTTATCAACCTCCCAGCGCATTCCCGGATGCCAGTATATTGCTTCCAGAATCCCTCTGGCTGCTGAAGGTGTCATCACATCGTAGCTGCACCGCTCTACCTTCATTTCCGGACGTGAAAAGAGTGCCAGTTCTCCCCACACCCGCACTTTTACTCCATGGCTCATGTATTTCCTCCTCCCTTTATCACGGTCAACTGTATTTCAGAATATGACTGCATCTCCTCTTTCCACCTCTATCTGCAGTCCCATTTCTTCCGTATACTGTTCCTTATTTCTCAGTATAAAAAACCCAAGTTCCAGAGCTTCCAATCTCCCTGCCCCGTTCAATTTCTCAAAATCCTCTTCATACACGTTTACACAATATTGCCCTATGTCTCTGATAAGCTGACGGGAACATTCCCCTCTTCTGAGCTGCTTCACCAGAATTTCCGCTTCCGGATCCCGGTCTATCAAAATTGTCCTGGTATTATTTTCAATCAGCCTGAACTGTTCGGCTACTGCAGCAAAAGGAAACAGGAACGATTTTCCACCCGCTTCCATTTGTTCTATAATTTTTTTGGAATCCAGGCTCTCTCCCCTGAAATAATACAGACGATTAAAGTAATCTGCAATTGCTTCCAAAGAAGCAATATCTTCCTGTTTCTCCGCAACCTGCTGTGCCACAGAAACCGGAAGCCTTAATGACTGAGGAATATGAACCTCTTCTGCATTTTCCAGAGTAAAAATGGTTGTCACACAGGCTTCTTTCGCTCTCTTTCCCTCTCTGTTGCATCTTCCTGCTGCCTGTATCATAGAATCCACTCCGGCCATTTCCCGAAATACGGTCGGAAAATCAAAGTCCACTCCGGCTTCTACAAGGCTTGTAGCTATAAGTCTGCAGGGAAGTCCCATTTTCAACCTGTTTCTAATCTCAGCCAATACCTTTTTACGATGCCTGGGATACATAAATGTCGACAGATGATAGGTCCCCTCCAACTCCTTAATTTCATTAAATATCTGCTGAACTTTTTTTCTGCTGTTAAGAATACAAAGTACCTGTACTTGTTCTTTTAACTGATTTACCAGAAATTCTTCTGTTATTTCTCCTGCATTTCTGAAAACCGTCCGTCTGAAAAAAGCATATTGCTCCTGTATTTCAGGGCATATCTCCATCGCTTCCAGCTGGGGAGGGAAAAAAGATTGCAGGGAGGGCTGAGTTGCAGTACAAAGCACGGCCGTACTGTGATAATTGTATACCAGCTCACTGATTGCCTGAATACATGGTTTTAAATAATTTACGGGCAGCATCTGCGCCTCGTCAAAAATAATTACACTGTTTGTTATATTATGCAGCTTCCTGCATTTGGAGGTTTTATTGGAAAATAAAGATTCAAAGAACTGGACATTTGTAGTTACCACGACAGGACAATCCCAGTTTTCAGAAGCAAGCTGTATTTTATTCAGTTTGTCCGGATCCTCATACACTATATTGCAATGATCCTCAAGAACGTTGTTTTCCCCCAGGATATCTTTAAACACCTGTGCATTTTGTTCGATAATGCTCGTGTATGGAATTACGTAAATAACTCTGTCCAGATGATGTTCTGCCGCATGCTGAAGAGCAAAGGCAAGAGAGGATATTGTTTTTCCCCCGCCGGTAGGAACAGTGAGCCGGAAAATACCCTGCTTCTCTTTTCCTTTTTCCAGACAAGCTTTAAGTATCTGTGTCCTTCTTCCATTTACAGTGGATATATCGCCATGATCAAGCCATGGCTCTACGTGATGAAACAAACGGCCGAATAATGTTTCTATGGAATCGAAAGCTCCTCTTTTGATTGTTCCGTCAGTCATAAATTTTTCTGTATCCAGGTAATCTGCATCCACAAGACAGGAAAATAAAATGCGAATAAAAAAAGACAGACTAAATCCGCCTTTTCCAAGCTGTTTGAGTGGAGGCGGAGGAAATACAGGAATCTTAACTTCCTTTCGGAATTCCTGATAATCATCGGTTTGCTTCCGCATTCTGCCCATTAATGTGGCTTCACCTCCCACGTCGGCCGCACTTCCTCCATCTAAAAGTCCGGTATGATGCCCTGATATACAATATGCGCAGACATAATTATGTCTTTGATATAATTCCCTGGCTCCTGCAGTGGCATGGTCCGTCAGCTTTCCCCCATGAATACGCTTCTGAAAACTATCGGAATATTTGCCGATATCATGCATCATGCCGCAGCCATATCCCCAAGCTTCAGATCCAAATGCAGAGGCAAATTCACCTGCTAATTCAGCAGTCCCCTCCAGATGCTCAAGAATACTTTGTTCACGAAGCTTATCTTCACTGATATGAGCTAAGAACATAATGTTCCTCCAAAAGTGTGGTGTTTTTTGTTTATTTTACCTTGCTAATTATAGCATGAAATATATTTTTTGTTTATAATTACTATTTTTATGTAGATCTTGGAAATATTTTTTGATACTTGACACGGTAAAGGCTTCGAGCAGTATGTGAACTCTATGGATATTAATCTAATTCAATCCATGAAATTGCATCAGATTCGACAAAGACCGCCTGGCCCCCGATGCCTTGATCATGTTTATTTCAATCCACGAAGCCGCATAGGCTTCGACTGGAAACAGGCTGCGGAAGTGACACAAACGAGGGATTTCAATCCACGAAGCCGCATAGGCTTCGACGAGGGATTCGGGGTTCCCGTAGCAACCTGACCGGAAATTTCAATCCACGAAGCCGCATAGGCTTCGACATATGTTATAGTATTTTTGAACACAAGGTGTTTTATTTCAATCCACGAAGCCGCATAGGCTTCGACATCATCCTTGACGACTGATATCGCAGGTAGAAAGATTTCAATCCACGAAGCCGCAAAGGCTTCGACTGCTTCCCTTGGGGTAAGGCCAAGGACGGTCATGATTTCAATCCACGAAGCCGCAAAGGCTTCGACAACCGTGTCTAAGGTGGCTCTGATGCGTTTTATATATTTCAATCCACGAAGCCGCAAAGGCTTCGACCGCTGCACCGCTCATGCAGCGTATCAAGTCAATAAATTTCAATCCACGAAGCCGCAAAGGCTTCGACTTAAGCAGAGTCCGAAAAGCGAGAATGGGGCATTAATTTCAATCCACGAAGCCGCAAAGGCTTCGACAAACAAAATGATATACGAAGCCAATCATAAAACAATTTCAATCTACGAAGCCGCAAAGGCTTCGACTCCAAACTTACATTATCCCGTCTTCTGGAAAAAATTTCAATCCACGAAGCCGCAAAGGCTTCGACGGTGGTCCTGGTAGCAAATCCACCAGGCATGGATTATTTCAATCCACGAAGCCGCAAAGGCTTCGACGAGGTGCCTATTGTAACAGTTTCACAACTGGATATTTCAATCCACGAAGCCGCAAAGGCTTCGACAGCTTCCAGCCGGATTCCAGTGATTACTATGCACATTTCAATCCACGAAGCCGCAAAGGCTTCGACGGATAAGAATGCCTACAATTATCTATATCACAATTTCAATCCACGAAGCCGCAAAGGCTTCGACATTCTTGAAATACCCACCACTTTGATGGATTTAGATTTCAATCCACGAAGCCGCAAAGGCTTCGACCATCTTCATATTCAATCTGAAAATCTGTTATTTATTTCAATCCACGAAGCCGCAAAGGCTTCGACGGTTGACAAAAATGGACGGCGAGCTCATCCGGGGATTTCAATCCACGAAGCCGCAAAGGCTTCGACCCATCTGTATACGACTTTAATTCTGACTCTAAAAATTTCAATCCACGAAGCCGCAAAGGCTTCGACGGTCAGATAACCGGGGGTGTTCAGGGGGCTACCTATTTCAATCCACGAAGCCGCAAAGGCTTCGACTGGGTATGCTTGACAAAACTATTTTTATTTGCTGATTTCAATCCACGAAGCCGCAAAGGCTTCGACCAGAGCATGGTATCCGGAGTCCAGGATAGCACAAAATTTCAATCCACGAAGCCGCAAAGGCTTCGACGGTGATGCTCCGGAGGGAGACGGGTCAGCTGAGGATTTCAATCCACGAAGCCGCAAAGGCTTCGACTTGCAGAGATTCATTTCAGCACACATTTTTGATACTATTTCAATCCACGAAGCCGCAAAGGCTTCGACAATCTCGGATGATATAAATATCCATGTAACAGTGATTTCAATCCACGAAGCCGCAAAGGCTTCGACCGGGATTGACTGGGGGGAATTAGGCCGTAATATTGATTTCAATCCACGAAGCCGCAAAGGCTTCGACCATAATCATAAATATTATCTTTACCAGCTGTTTTATTTCAATCCACGAAGCCGCAAAGGCTTCGACCTTTTATAAAAATAATTCTATAATTGTATCATCTATTTCAATCCACGAAGCCGCAAAGGCTTCGACGTATAATCTTCCAAAGATACTTTAATGTTGGTAATTTCAATCCACGAAGCCGCAAAGGCTTCGACGTATGCTCCGCTGCAGGTTGTTCTCCATCCTTTCCTATTTCAATCCACGAAGCCGCAAAGGCTTCGACGGTATCAACAGCTCGGCTGAAGGGCGGGCAAAATTTCAATCCACGAAGCCGCAAAGGCTTCGACGATGGTCCCCACGTCTCCTTCATACCCTGCATTCAATTTCAATCCACGAAGCCGCAAAGGCTTCGACAGGGGCAGCTTACCAAAAGAAAGGAAGTGAAGAGATTTCAATCCACGAAGCCGCAAAGGCTTCGACTAAAAAAAGCGTGGTTGTAAAGCTGGAGGAGGAATTTCAATCCACGAAGCCGCAAAGGCTTCGACAGTAACGCGTACTTACAGTTACCGGGCATGACAATTTCAATCCACGAAGCCGCAAAGGCTTCGACTCTTTCAGCTATTTTGTATTGACAATATTATGCGTATTTCAATCCACGAAGCCGCAAAGGCTTCGACTGTAATCGCAATTGCATTGTGGAACGGAGAGAGATTTCAATCCACGAAGCCGCAAAGGCTTCGACGTCAATCCCACATTTAAAGAAATAGGAGCGTCTAAATTTCAATCCACGAAGCCGCAAAGGCTTCGACTAAAAGCATTGGAATGACCGACGAACAATGTGTATTTCAATCCACGAAGCCGCAAAGGCTTCGACGCGAGGTTATGCTTACAATTATAATACCGTTGTGATTTCAATCCACGAAGCCGCAAAGGCTTCGACTTTGGTACAAAGTCTGCGGGAAAAGGAAACACAGATTTCAATCCACGAAGCCGCAAAGGCTTCGACATGTTAACATTTCATTGAGTGATGATTGCAAACATTTCAATCCACGAAGCCGCAAAGGCTTCGACGAATGTCATTCTGGAATGAACACAATTTCAATCATATTTCAATCCACGAAGCCGCAAAGGCTTCGACAGCAAAAACATCCAAAAAACAATCTCATTTTTAAAAACAATCTATACACATATTATAATATCCCGGCTCACAATAACTACATTTTAATCATTCTCAATCTTTTCACCATTAAATCCACCATTTTTCAGGTGCGAATCTCCCGGGATTTTCATGTACACTTCCTATTCGCACCAAATAACTCAATTCTCAAATATCACAATTGAACAACTATTTTCCCAAATAATCTCCCATTCATATCATCAAAAAACTTACCTTCCAAAAGCCTCATACCATAAATAAAAGTATATCACATATTTTTCAAAATGATAAGAAACTTTCTTCTCCATTTCGTGAATTACTCAAATATCAATTTTTATTCTCAACACTATCCAGTTAACCCCTTCCCCCTCATTCCCCTCAACTCTTCCCAAGAATTATCTTCCTATTTCATACACGCAAGTGTATAATTACCATAGATAAATAAATTAAAAATAACTGTTCTGCAAAATAAAATCAATCATATCATCATACACACAAACTGAATGAGGTACAAATTATGTCTGCTGATAATCTGTCCAACCTGCTGAATGCACTGACAGAAACCAGTGTTTACGTTATTGAAGAAACCAGCCACAAGCTCTTATATTTTAACCAGCGCTGCCAGAATACCAGCCGCGGCAAAGCGGTCCTGGGAACGGAATGTCATAAGGTCTGGCCCGAAGTCTGCTCAAATTGCCCTCTGGACGGAATGGGGACAAACTCTTCCAATCATATTGTCTGTTATGATCCGCTTTTGGAAACCACGGTGGATGTTACTGCCAACCGGATTCTCTGGGATGGCCATATTCCGGCGGTAGTTGTCACTGCGACTCCGCACCGTCTGAATTTTGAAGAAGAGCAGGGTCTGCAAAAAGTTGAGAGGATGTATGCTCAAAGCCTTGTAACAGTATTCGGTGAGTGTGTTATAGCCAATCTGACTGCTGATACGTATGTAAACTGCCAGAAGGATATGATGTGGACTGATATTCCGGAGCGGGGAAAATTTGCAGCGGAAAACCAGAGATATGCTCTCCGGACTCTGCATCCGGATGATCTGGATACCTTCAATAAATATTTCTCACGGAATGCCCTGCTGTACTATTTTGGAAAGGGGAAAAAACAAATCACACGGAAGCTGCGCCGCATAAGCAATGACGGCAGCTACCATATGGTGGAGTTCACTGCCGCCAAAATCGACCCTCTCGGAGATGAAGAATACTGGTGCGTTCTGGTATTCCGGGATGTCCAGGAAGAATATATCCTGGAACAGCAGAAAAATGTGGAGATCAGCCAGTTAGCCACAGCCGCCAAAATCGCATATCAGATGCTGCTTTCGGTCAATCTGACCCAAAATACCTTTCATATGCTGGAATATAACCGCTATCCGATTAAAAATCCGGGAGCACAGGGCTGTTTCGATACGCTCATTGAAACCGAGCTTACCACCGTACATCCGGATTACCAGGAAGAATTCATACGGAAATATTCCAGACAATCTATGATTGATGCCTTTTCCAGAGGCGAGCGTATTATAAGCATGGAGGTTCCCCATCTCGGAGAAGACGGCATTTACCATTGGAATTTCACACAGGCGGTTCAGGTTGTGAGTCCCTATACTGATGATCTGATTGAAATCACCTTATCCAGAAACATTGATGAGGACCGCCGGGTACAGGAGGAAACTCTTGAAAAAGAGCGCCGTTCCAAGCTTCTTCTGGAGGACGCCCTGCAAAAGGCGGAAAAGGCCAACCAGGCAAAAAGTGATTTTCTTTCAAAGATGAGCCATGATATCCGTACTCCCATGAATGCCGTAATCGGTATGACTCAATTAGCCCAGCTTCATCTGAAGGATGAAGATAAACTGAAGGATTACCTGCAGAAAATCACGATATCCGGCACACATCTGCTTAACCTTATTAACGAAGTACTGGACGTCAGTAAAATTGAAAGCGGTATGCTTGAATTGGATGAACGTGAATTTAACCTGAATGATTTGGTTCGGGATGTGGCAGAAATGATTCATCTTTCTGTTGAAAACAGACGGCAGAATTTTTTCCTTATTATTGACGACAGCCTACATGCCCAGGTTCTGGGGGATAAGCAGCGGCTGGAGCAGATACTGGTCAACATTCTGGACAACGCTTCCAAGTATACCGGCGAAGAAGGAAACATTTCCTTTTCCCTGGAAGAGCTGAAAAAGAATGAGCAGCATGTAGGCACCTATCGTTTCACGGTAGAGGATACGGGTATAGGAATGAAACCGGAATATATTTCCCATATTTTTGAACCCTTCAGCCGTGCTGATGACAGCCGTACCAGCAAAATAACCGGAACCGGCCTTGGAATGACCATTGTAAAAAATCTTATCTCTATGATGAATGGCGATCTTCAGGTGGAAAGTGAATATGGTAAGGGTTCCCGTTTTGTCATCACCATCTGTCTTACGAAATGCGGGACACCTGCCGTATCCCCGCCGGAAAAACATCCCACGGAAGAAAACTTCCCCACACTGCGGGCTCTTCTGGTCGAAGACAATGAACTGAACAGGCAGATAGCTACGGAAATGCTGGAAATTCTTCATGTCCGGGTAGAAACCGCAGAAAATGGGCGGGAGGCTGTGAACGCTGTTTTATCCCATCCGCCTCTCTATTATGATATTATTTTTATGGATATCCAGATGCCCATATTAAATGGCTATGATGCTGCCAGGGAAATCCGGGCCTCCGGAAAGGAAAGGATAGATGAACTGCCAATCATAGCTATGACAGCCGATGCGTTTGCCGAAGACGTCAAGCATGCAGGACTTTCAGGAATGAACGGCCATCTGGCCAAACCCATTTCCATTGAACGCTTAAGGGAAGCTCTCTCCAATTGTCTTTCGTGGAAATTGCACAATCAGGGGAGTTCCCCTTCCTGTGATGAATTTTAAGGAAAAAACGATACCTGATTATAAATATGAGTAAAACCAAGAAGGTAAATGACCATACATCCACAGTCATTTACCTTCTTTTCAAATCCATTTCTGCAAAACCTCCAGAAGACGGTTTATTTCCAGAGGCTTCGCCACGTGGTCGTTCATCCCGACACTGCGTGCCTTAGCCACATCTGCCGCAAAAGCATCCGCCGTAAGGGCAATAATGGGTATCTCCTGCGCATCCTTTCTGTTCATTGCCCGAATTTCAGAAGCAGCATCATAACCGTTTAAAACCGGCATCTGAATATCCATCAATATTGCTATGTAATCCCCCGGTGCCGATGCTTTAAAGACTTCCTTCGCCTTCTTCCCGTCTTCCACGGCTGTTACTTCCATTCCCTGCATTTCAAGCAGCTCCACCGCAATTTCACGGTTAATCTCGTTATCTTCCGCTAAAAGAATCCGTCCGCCGCATAACTTACTATTCTCAGCCCTCTTTACCGGTTCTTTTTTATCCCTTTCACTCACAGACAGCACTGACAGCTCCACGGGTTCAGTGTTTCCGGCCTCCTCCCCCATGTACACCTCCAGAGGTATCGAAACCGTAAATTTACTTCCTTTTCCCAGTTCACTTTCCACAGTAATTGTCCCATTCATCATACGGACAATATTTTCGGTGATAGCCATTCCCAGGCCAGTCCCCTGAACCTTACTGATACGGGGATCTTCAGCCCTTGAAAAAGGTTCAAAGACAGATGGGATAAATTCGCGGGAAATTCCAATGCCGTTATCCGCGCAGATAAATTCATACTGGCTTTTCCCAAAAACAGAGGAATTCAGTTCATTGACCCTCAGTTCAATAATTCCGTCCGCCTGCGTATATTTTATGGCATTCGACAATATATTCATCAGAATCTGCCTGAGACGTTCGCCGTCCGCCTTCACTTTTTCATGACGGATCTGTGCGATACTGAGCTTAAAATGCTGCTGTTTTTCTGTCATAAGCGGCTGGCACATATCCAGCACGTTCTGTATCAGTTCCGGCAGGCTGAGCTGCTGCGGCATCAGGGCAATCTTGCCGCTTTCGATTCTTGACATATCCAGGACCTCATTGATCAGGCCGAGAAGATGCCTGCTTGAAGTATCTATTTTATCCAGACAGTCTTTTATTTTTTCCGGAGAGTTGATATTCGCCTGTGCGATAGCCGACATTCCCATAATGGCATTCATAGGCGTACGGATGTCATGAGACATGGATGACAGAAAATTGGTTTTGGCAGAGCTCGCCACCCGCGCGGCCTGATAGGCTTCTTCCAGCGCCTTACGCTGCCTCGCCTTCTCTTCCCTTTCCTCTGTCACATCGATACCCACACTGTAAAATGATTCGATACCATCCCAGCTGTCTTCACTGCCCACATAGCTCAGCGTAACCATCAAAATCTTTATTTTTCCGGCGCGGGTAACAATACGGGCTTCTATAACGGCATCCTTTCCCGTCTCTTTCGCCCCTCTCATCACCTGCAGCGCGCGGGGAATATCTTCCGGATACACATAGGCCATCTGAGAATGAAGCTCCTCTTTAAACTGCTGCTCCGTGTAGCCTATAATATCAAGGAAATCCCCGCCAAACCAAAGAATTGTCCCCATATCCCGCGCATCCACCCTCACCAGCCCGCCGGGAACAGAACGCAGAATAGCTTCCCGATCCAGTTCCTTTTTGGCAAGCTTAAATTCCAGGCTGTAGTTGTCATGGGACATTTCAAGACGGGCCTTACGCCCTTCCCAGTCAACAATACGATCCTTAATCATGTATGTCCGCTTTAAAAAAGGGTTATGGAACTCCCATTCATAGAATTCGTCCTCACTCAGATATTTATTGGTACAAAAAGGACACGGCGAAGTCCTCCCCTGTATGATCTCATAGCATTTATGTCCCAGCACTTCATCTAACGTAAGCCCCAGCGTATCGCAGGAAGTCTTGTTTACAAATAAAAGTTCATAGGTTTCCATATCCGCAACATAAACATTGTCCATGTACTCATCCAAAACCCATTTGAAATACTGGGCCCGTTTCTTCCAGCAGCGGCATTCCTCCTGCCTTGTCATGCTTCCTGTACTGTTATCCGTATAAACCGCATGACATATCCAATAACCATCCCCGTTTTTTTCCGTCAGTGTCAACGAAATATTGATCCACGAAAAACCGCCGCTTTTCCGCGGCATACGAACATTCAGCGCTGTATCCGCCCCGCCATTTTCCGCAGAATATACCAGCCTGTCCCTTATAGCTTCCCAATCCTCCGGGTACTCCCGGTAGTATCCTCGCATCGTTTGGAAACAAGTCTGAAACTCTTTTTTCGAATAACCCGTTTTCTCATAAAAAGAATTACTGGCTTCCAGAACAGTCAAATCATCATCAAGCAAAAAACATATGGCTGATATTTTCAGAACATTCAGAATAGAGCCATACCTGCCGCTTTCCTGCTCTTTTTCCAATGGAACTGCCAGTTGTTCCGTATTTCGATTGTCCATATCCATTCTCCTTAATTGAGATAAACTTCACCAGCCAGCGCTTCCATGCTCATATTATATCTGAACAGCATAGTATACGCAACTCTTTCCGATTCCGGTTGATTTATTCCTAAAAGGCCGGCTTCCCTCAATAAAACTCACCTTCATGCTTTTTAAAGAAATCATAATAAGCACGTACATTTCCCAGCTGTGTCCATCGTTTCACATCCACAGGCTCCTCATCCATATCATAAATCTTTGCATTCCGGATGGACAAAAGGAAAGGCGAATGTGTAGCAATAAGGAACTGACATCCGTAAAAGCGCGCGGAATCCTCCAGAAACCGTACCAGCTCCTGCTGCTTTTCCGGCGACAGGCTGTTTTCCGGTTCATCCAGCAGGTAAAGCCCGTTTTCCTTTATTTTCTCAGAAAAATAAAGAAAGGCGCTTTCTCCATTGGAATGTTCCCTCACATTTCCCATCAATTGTTTCCGCACATAACGGGACTGGGTCTTGCTTCGCGTCATGTTAACCTTTTTCAGCTGCTCATAATCCTCCAGCGAATTCATCCGGAAGCTGGAATATTTCGTTTCCAGATAATCTTCAAAAAGTTCTTCCCTTTTACGATCGATCCCGTCGTTGATATTGCGCAGATTCAGAATGAAATCAAAGACATCATCACTGGTGATAATCCTGCTGTCATCAGTGAGCGGCTGTTCCAGCTCACAGGAACACATATCTGTATAATCTTCAAAGAAATTGGTACGGTTATATCGGGTGTCCCTGTGAAGCTTCAGCTTTTCCGCAATCACATTCAGTACGGTTGTCTTTCCCGATCCATTTCCCCCATACAAAATCGTGACAGGCTCAAAGTCCAGCATGGATAACTGGTGCCTGGAAAGAATTTGAAAGGGGTAATAGGTATCATAGCAGGTTCTTTTCTGGGACAGAAGAAAATCATATTCCCTTTCCACATGCGGGAACGAAAAGTGCGACAGATAGATCATAGTTCATTACCCCTGACATAATTACGACATTTATTTTGCTATAAATAAATATTTTCATGAAAACGAAACCCTTCAGACTGTGTAAACTTATCTTACATCAGTTTGAAGGGTTTCTCAATCTCTCATTTCATAAAGCCTTTTTCTCATTTCATAAAGCCTTTTTCGAAAGGACAAAACCTTATACAATTTTATGGATAGCCTCAACGGACAGACCATAGTTCAGCGCCAATTCTTCAGCCGTACATCCCTCCCGGTACTTTTCCCGGATTTCTTCATTCCGCTGTTTATAATATGTCCGGGCGCCGGAAACCTCTCCCCATGATTTTTTCGTATCTGCACTGGGGACATAGAGGACACCGCCTGAAATATATTGCTGCAGTTCCCGCAGTAATTTATCCGGGAGAATATCCTGTGCATTTTTATACTTCATTTAAAAACTCCTCATAATTCCGATATTCCCGTATTTTCCCGCCGCCTTCCGTAATTATTTTCCGCATTTCCTGTTCCAGGCTGTCTGCATACCCGGCAAATTCCTCAAGCCGTGAAATATCAAACTCTTTCATGAGTTCCATCTTAGGGATACCGAAATCGTAACAGACACGATTCAATTCTTCCTGCAGCATGATCCCCCACATATAAGCCTTTATGCTGTCTCCCGCTTTGCAGTAACAGCGGATTCTGAGCCATGTGTAGGACAGCTCACAATACCAGTCTGCCAAATCCTGAAAATTCTTTTCCTGCGGCTGAAGGGCTTCCGGCCTCTCTAAAAAGTCCTGTACCAGATGAATCAGTTCATAACACTGTTTTTTCTGGATTTCTTCTTCCTTTTCCCGTATCACCGCCAGATACCCCGGGGCAAATTGCTCCGGCACATGTTCCATCCGGGAAAGTTCCTCCAGTTGCTCCGCCTGGGCTTCTTTGAAATACCGGCAATTGGAAAAAGCGATTGCCTGGGCGGTATAATCCAGAACGTAACCCGCCCCAAGCTTCACATCACTGCCTTTGGAAAACAGCATATTCAGATAAATCTGTTTTGCCTGCTCCAATGCCTGCAGGGCATGCGCCCGCATCAAAACCGGATTGGAAAGATTCTCCGCCTGACGTTTCTTTAAATTTTCAAACCGATCTCTGTCCTCAGGGGTTCTCGCATAGAGTACCTGCGAATCCGCCAGGCAGGAGATATTATACTCATTCAAATCGGCGAATTGCTCCATCCGCTCCCATTCAATTCCCCAGAGATCTATTCCGACGCCGTCTAAAATAAATGTGCGGGCGAACCGGCGGCCTTTGTCTGTAATTGGGATAAAATAACTTACTGAGGGAGTTCCCTTTTCTGATTCCAGGCGAAGGGTATTGTGGGAAACTACCAGTGCGATGTCATCCTTGTATTCCTCTTCCACCTTTTCCAGTACCCATTTTGTAATTAATTCTTTATTATTCATTCTGGTTTTTCTCTCCTTCTTGTTCTTCGGTTAACCTTAGGTTCATTATAGCAACAGAAGGACGGATGAAAAAGGTTGTAAATGTTTTATACTGTTTTTTCCTCATCAGCATCGTTCCCGAATGATTCAAAAAACGATATTTCTGAAATATTCTTTAGTTCTTTCGGCCCCGGCTCCTCTTTCGGATAACCTACCGGCATTAAAAACAAACAGGCTATATTTTCAGGCAATGCAAGAATATTTCCCGCTTTCTTTATATCAAGCCAGCCAACAAAACAAGCGGACAGCCCATGTGAAACCGCCGTAAGGAATATGTGTTCTGCCGGTATCAGCGGGACAGAATTCGCAAGAAGCATAGCCGCTTCATTCCATTCCGGATATTTCATGATATAATCCAATAAAGAATCTCCCCATCTCAAACGATCTACAGTCAGCCCAAAATCATCCGGCGGCAGCTCCCTGAAATTTACAGGAAGCCTTGCACAGCAGGCAATAACCACTGGAGCCGAAGCTATCCACATCTGACCTCCCGCGGCTTCCGCTAATGCTGTCTTAGTGCTTTTCTCCCTGATTATACCAAACAGATGAGACTGTCCGTTGCCGCCTGATGGCGCGGCTTGTGCCATTTGCAGCATTTCCTGAATAATGGAATCCGGAACCGGAATATCTTCTTTAAATGACCGGGCAGATCGTCTGGTTAAAATAGCTGTTTTAAGATCCATAATGTCCCCCTCCCGAAAAAACACTTTGTCTATTCTCCATTTAATTGTCATAAGTAATTATTAATATCTTCTGCCAAAAACTGCTCTCCGCAGCGTTTAATTTCTCCCAAAACTCTGCTGATTCCGCCTTCAGATAAATACCAATTATTTTTACCGATATTATATGCATTACAGGGAATGACCAAAAATTCCACTCCCGGAAAATAAGACTGATAAAACATGAGGCACCTTCTTGCATGAAATGCTTTACATATCAATAATACCTTTTTAAGTTCCAACCCAGCATCTACAGACAGCTTTTTTGCATAAACAGCATTCTCTCTTGTAAATGCCGATTTCTTTTCCCCAAGAATCACATCTTCCGGAATGCCGTTTTTCAGCAAAACATCTGTATAAAAATCACATTCTGTCAGGTATTCTTTATTATAGATTTCTTTTTTAGTTCTCGGTCCCTGAAACTTCTTTAACCCTGCACCGATACCACCGCCTACTAATATGAAGGGAGCATAATTATCTTTCCATAACTGCGCGGCTGTCTCTGCTAATTCAGGAAAACCTCCCCCTACTACCATAATTGCATCTGCTTTTTCCGGTACATTTTCTACAAATATGAAATTACTGATATCTTCAATGATATGATTCACATTATTCTCCTCAGCCTTATCCTGATATACTTCCAATCCCTAAATCCCGCTTCAGTGCACCTGTAAATATCTCATACTCTTTTTGCTTTTGCTTCCAGATTTTCCTCGCCGAGGATGAAACTGATAAAAAATCGATTTTTTCATCAGTTATCGGATGTTGGCAGATTCTTTCATAGGCCTTGAGATAACTGACATTTTTTTCTTTTCCAGTCCCTACTGCATCCCACAAGATTGACAGGACACCGCTTTCATCCAAATTGTCCGCTTCAATCATCAAAATTTGCTCTATACACGTCCCATGGACATGTATCAACTTTTTATCATCATGATTAATTATTATTTCGCACACTTTATCTATATAGTTCTGATTACAAAATTGACCTTCCAGGTATTTCCTGCAAATATTTGCACTATACAACATATGATTTTGAGAACTGACTACATAGCCCACATCATGAAAAATGACCGCCATCAATAAAATATCGGAGTCTGCTCGTTCAGTTTCCAACAGCTTTTCTGCCCACATCAGCACCCGCAAAGTATGACTGAATTTTTCTCTGTATGTAAATTCAAGCTTATGCTGAGGATATTCTTCAAAATTTCTTTTTACAAATTCTGTAGCATTATTAAAATTCATAATAAACTCTCTATACTTTCTCCTGTAACGTTTTGTTAACAGTTACTTTGATTTATTCATTGAACTTAATTATACCACATTTCTAAACACATATCTGGTCTGTATACCTGGTACAATCGAAGAATTTTTCAGAGCCTTACAACAAATTTAACCCTGAATCACAGCCTGATACAAAAACTGGATCCTGCAAAAAATAAAGTGTCCTCATCTCTTCTGATTATTAATTGTATCAATATTTATAACTATAAAATTGAAATTATCCGTTATATGAAAACATGAATCATTCTTTTACAATTTTATTTTTCGCTTTATTTTCCCACCTTGCGTATATCGAACATATGTGCTAATATAATCTGAACAAGTGTTCGATCTATGAAGGGGGAAATTGAATATGAAGGAGCATAAAGCAAACCGGGAATTTATAGGCTTTACCCTTATATCCGGATTGATTTCATTCGGATATAATGTAGTTATGACCGTTATTCCGCTCAGGATGGTGGATCACGGACTCAGCTACAGTAAAATAGGAAGTGCCATGTCTGCTGTTGCAATAGGCCTAATGGTCATTAAACTGTTGATTGGGCATCTTTCCGATATGCTCGGAACCAAAAATTTTATCCTCACTGCTCTCGCCGGGCTTGGGATCGTATGTGTTCTTCTGGCTAAAGCCGACAGGCTATTGGCCTTTACCGTATTAATGGCTGCACTTGGTATCTTCCGGGGGATATTCCTTGCGGTAAGCGGTTCCTATGTAATGGAAATGGCAAACAGCGGAGAATATGGGAAAATATACGGAGCCGTACAGGGGATATCCTCCCTGCTGGCCAGTGTAGGCGGAATGATATCCGGTCTGCTGTATCAATTCAAAGAAGGGGAATATGCTCTTTACATATGCAGTTTTCTGCTGATAGCATCTACTCTCTGGGCCGCCATAGGTCTGAAGAATAACCAATGTATGCATGGGGAACGGCTTCCCATATTGCAGATTTTCAAATCCATTAATAAAAGAATACTGATTTTCTGTGTATTGGTTTTTATCCAGTCCTTCGTAGCAGGACCCATGTGGAGTTTTATCATACCCATGTACTGTTACAATGTACTGCTCTTTTCTCCTGCTAAATTAGGAATACTTATGTCCATGGATGAACTGATAGGCGCACCCACTTATATGCTGGCAGGCCGTGTGGTAGACAAAGTAAATGTGGTGAAATTCAATATTCTTTTCCTTCTGATCACTGCATTAGGCGGACTGTTTCTCATAAAATCCCCTACGCCCACTATATTTATGGTTGTATTCCTTATATGCAGTGTATCTATATCCTGTACCTTTGTGGGTATTCCCAAAGAAAGAATCGGCTTTATCCGAAAGGAACAAAAAGGATTTGAGCTTGCGCTCATATCTGTCTGCGGAAGCCTGGGTGATTCTCTTGGGAATAATGTGCTGGGCAGAGTTGCAGAGAAATACACCATTGATCAGTGTATGTATATCTTCTCTGCATCCTATGTAGTTATGGCGCTCCTGGTTGCAACGCCTCTTTTATTTCCCCATTTCCGTTTTGCATCAGGGAAACAGGAACAATAAAAGGGCTGCACTCGCATGCGGCCCCATTTTAATGTCTCTGTAGGATAATTCATTTTTATATAATCAGGGCTTTCGGGTCAGATATAATGCAATTGTGTCATCCAGAATGATTCTGTTTCCTGCATGGATAACTGCTTCTCTGACTCCATTGTTGAAATTCGACTTATACGGCTCCTGTAATGTAATATGCTCCACCTGCGTGCCGGACAGATATTCCACATATTCATCTGCATTATATATTCTGGTCTTTTTCCAGTCCCGGTAATTCAAATCAACAAATCCGTAGTTAACAACATTATCGTAATTCAAGCTGCATGTGTATTTTGTTTCCACATGAAAATGTTCATCATATACCTTTTGTATTTCATCATATAATGAGCCATTCGATGTCTTTTCATCCGTATAGGTCATAAACATGGCTAACGCTCCGCCATTCTTCAGAAGATTAAAAACCTTAGGGAAGCCTATCTCTTCCGGTATCCACTGGATCGTAGCCGCAGAAAAGACCAAATCAAATTTGCGTTCACCGAAATCATGAGTTTCAAAGTCATCATTTACGATATGGAAATTTTCATAGGTACCGAACTTCTTTTTTGTAAAGTCCACAAAATGCTCGCCCAGTTCAATTGCCAGATAATCACAGCCGGTCTTTAAGAACGGTTCCGTAGCCTGCCCTGTTCCGGGTCCGATTTCAAGCACCGATTTACCCGGGCCGATATTGGCATATTCGATGATATCCCTGAAAAGTTCGTCGCAATAGCGCGGCCTCCACTTATCAAACTGATCCGGTATCCTGTCAAACGTTTTTCTGAAATCCATTGCTTTCGCCCTCCCTGATTTTATTTAATACATTTATAAAGTGTGGTCTTTGACCATTCCCTTTCTATAAAAACAGCTGATAATTCTGCGAATTATTTATATCATACTATAGATCATGTTAAAAATATATACATTTGTTTTATAAGTAAAAAGTAATATAGCCATATATTTTTAAACATGATATAATTTGAGCAATCTAACATAGGAGTCGATTCCAAAATGAATGTAGAATACAGAAAAGCAACCCCCGAAGATCTTGAACAGATATGGGATATGAATATCGCTGATAACAACGGCAATGAGCGCTGGCGTATGTGGAAGGATACATATATTTCCTATAATCAAAACGGCGATGCATATACCTTCGTGATCCTCTGTGACGGCAGGCCGGTCGGTGAGGGAACCCTTATTTTTTCACCTGAATGCGGGGCTGTCGGCGGAAGAACTGAGCTTGCTGACAATAAAACCACGGCAAACGTAAATGCACTTCGCATCCGTAAGGAATACGAAGGAAGGAGATATATATCAGCCCTTGTGCATATGATGGAAAGCTATGCTGCCCAAAATGGCTATAAGTACCTCACTATAGGCGTGGAGGCTCGTGAAACAAGAAATCTGGCCATATATCTGCATTGGGGATATGATAAATTTGTTATGTCTGAAATTCTGGAAGAGCAGCTGGTTCTGTATTATCGAAAAGCTTTGAATAAATAAGACACTTACGGGAAAAAGCCGGCCGAACTTATCCATAAGTGTAAACTTTTATACACTAATGAATAGGCTCGCCGGACCTCTTTCTATAAAATGTTATTTTCTGTTTTTTATTTCTTCACTGCTAAACTATTCAGTTCTTTCAGCACTTCCAGTACCTCAGGTCTCACTACCTGATTATTCATATCTACAAGTTCAAAATCCAGACATTTATAATTCCACATAGCATGGCCTATTTTCAGTCTGTTGCAAATAGTTATAAAATCCCGGATCCATTTAACAGCCTCTTCCTCCGGTGCAGAATCAATTACTCCGAATTCCCCGCAGTATAGTTCACAGCCGGAATATTCCATAAATTTCTCTGCGTCTGAAAGAAGTTTCTGCATCAGTTTTTTATCATTACAGACTGTATCTTTTGACATCAAAGGATGTTCCTTTTTGAATTCTTTATGTGTATCCAGAAAAGTAATATAGTCCGTCATATCACCAGGATAAGCAAGTGTCTGATTCCATGTGCGAAATTCCTCAGAAAAATGTGCTTTCTGATGGGTAAATACATTAGGTTCATAATAATGGAAATTGTAAAACACATAAGGGTCTTCCAGCAGATCAAGACGATCAAGATATCCCACACTATTAACAAAATTCGTACCCACCAATATCCAGCGTTTGGGATCTGCCTTATGGATCTCTTTAACAGCCTGCTTATATAGTTTATTCCACATGTATCCTGTGGAATCCGTAATTTCATTAAACAGCTCAAACATAAGCTCAATTTTATGACAGTCTTTAAAATAATCTGCCATCTTTCCCCAAAATCTGCAGAAATCATCTCTAAGTTCTGCTTCTGTCATAAGAGGTGTAGGGCGGTCCATTTCACCAAAGATATGTCCTTTTATATTATGCAGATCAATTACCGCATTCACACCATGCACTGCGCACCACTCCACACAGCGATCCAGATATTCCAATGGTTCTGTATTCAAATTCTTTTTCTCAGAATTATAAAACAAATAACCATCCATGGGGATTCTGACATGATCAAATCCCCATGAAGCAATTCGTCTGATATCGTCTTCCGTAATAAATGTTTCAAAATGATTATGCAGTGATTCTTCCGAACCGGCATCCGCTATTAATTCGTATTGTGACAGAAACCCTCCCAGATTAATACCTTGTTTAAAGCTTTCAAAAAGCATAATTATTTCCTCCTCTCTTCTTTTATTATTAGCCTTTTACGGCTCCTACTACGATACCTCCGGAAAGGTATTGGGAAATAAACGGGAAAATTATCAACACCGGAATCGCTCCCAGAACGGCAATAGCCATTTTAAGTGTTGCAGTCGGCATGGAAGCGCCGATACTGCTGTTAACCGTCTTTGCCAGACCTTGCTGCATGTATAAAGTATCCAACAGCATTCTGTTCAGCAATACCTGTATCGTATACCTTTTATCATTGCTGATATAATACAGTCCATTCTGCCAGTCATTCCAATAATTCAGAGACACAAACAGGCCCAGGGTTGCCAGAATGGGTTTTGACATCGGCAGCACAATATCCCGCAGTATACGGAATTCCCCAGCGCCATCTATTTTTGCTGATTCCAGCAATGCCACAGGTATGTTGGCGGTAAAAAAATTTCTGGCCATGATGACAAAAAAACCATTCATCAGCAGATTGGGTAAAATATAAGCCAAATAAGAATTCTTTATATGAAATGTATTCGTCCACATCATATATGTGGGAATAAGCCCTCCATTAAATAAGATTGTGAGAAACAGGAAAAAAGAAAAGAAGGTTCGCCCTTTTAAATCTCCCCGGGAAATAGGATATGCGTAAAGAATTGTAAGGAACAGATTACCCAGTGTCCCTGCAATTGTAATTATGGCAGAAATGCCATAAGAACGTAATATCCCGCTTGAACCATTTAAAATGTACTTATAAGCTGTTAAGTCAAATTCTCTTGGCAGAATATGATACCCTTCGTGAAGAATCGCCGTTTCATTACTGAATGACGATGAAAAAAGCAATAGTAATGGCAGAATACAAAACAATGCCAATAAAAATAATATAATATGATCGGTTATCTGAAATACTTTATCTCTTTTTACCATTTTAACCTCTCTGAAAATAACAGACCTTTCCTGCAAATCAGAATATAGCACTGTCCTTGTCAATTTTTCTTACAATGCCGTTAGCCACTAATATCAATACAAAACCAACTACGGACTGGTACAGGCCTGCAGCTGATGACATCCCCAACGTACCTACGCTTTTGATTCCCCTGTAAACATATGTATCTATTGTATTTGTCACATTCATCAGTGCACTGCTGTCCATCGGCACCTGATAAAACAGACCGAAATCCGAACGGAATATGCTTCCCAACTGCAAAAGGGTCATTGTAATGATAGTAGACCGTATTAACGGGACAGTTATGTATCTGATTCGCTGAAATCTCGTCGCACCATCTATAGTTGCCGCTTCATAATAGCTTGAATCGATACCTATGACAGATGAATAATAAATTATGGAATTATATCCAAGCCATTTCCACTGATTCACAGCTACCAGAATAAATGGCCAGTAATTGGGCCGGGCATACCAGGAAATTCCTTTCTTCCCTAATGGTATAAGAATACTGTTATTTATAAATCCGGTATCTGTACTCAACAGCGCATAGACAATATAACTCACCACAGTTATGGATATCATATAAGGAATAAGATATGTCATCTGATAAAGGCGTTTCCCCTTTTTAGAGCTGAGTTCATCCAGCAAAATAGCAACAGCTAACCCCATAAACAAACTGACAGCAATAAAAATCAGATTATAGCCCACTGTATTACGCAGTATAATCCAGGAATCTCTTGTAGAAAAAAGAGACTTGAAATTATCCAGACCAATAAAATCACTTCCCCATATACCTTTCTGAAAATTAAATTTTTTAAAGGCAATCACAGTAAATGTCATTGGTATATAGTTATTAAACAGCAGATAAACAAACCCTGGTATCAGCATACAATATAATGCCAAATTCAAATGAATCCTTTTTTTCTTTTTTTTCATACTTACTCCGTTTACATTCACAATAAATATTCTGTATCTGGCATTACGTCATACCTACCAAAACATAGTGCCGTAATACCAGATACTAAATATATGGATTATTTATTATCAGCTAACCAGTTATCCAACTGTTTTTGCTTTTCCGTCAGGATTTTTTGAATACCAGCTTCCTCAAACTCCTGTTTCATCTGTTCCCACACAGTGTCAGGATCCACATCTCCTGTTTCCAGCCCTTTTTTATATTTATTTAGTACTGTTGTACATGCCACCACCTCATTGGTTACATCCATACTGTCCCATACAAATCCTTTAGCAGTCGACGGCTGGCAGTCTTTATTGAACTGGATGGTATCCGCCCATATATCGGGACCATCCGTAACCCACTTATGTGCAATTAACTCATTGGGAAAATGCCATGCGGCAACAGTCCAGCCAAGATCATCGGAGGTAACTCCTTCAGGATAACCAATAACACCATTTTCTTCATCTACGAATTCATAGTACTTACCTTCGATACCATAAATGAGAAGATTAGCCACATCCGGATTGGAATACATTTCGTTTAAAATCTGCATTGCTCTCTCCGGTTGTTCACTGGTATAAGGAATATACCAATAATTATTCAGATTACTTGTTGTTGTATAATATGGAACAATATTGATTATAGTTATATCTATTCCTGTATTTCTTTCCCATTGAGATTCTATGCCGGGTTTCGTTTCAGTAGTTGCACAAAAAGCTTTTCCTGCTCCGACAAGACTAGTAACCTGTTCCGTATTGATGCTTGCATCAGGCATAATCAGCCCATTTTGGGACCATTCATGTCTGCGTTTACACAGTTCATAGTATTCGTCCGATGTAAAAAAATTGACTACTGTAGTATCATCGCTGAATGAATCTATTAATACACCGAAGTCCCTTCCCAGCCAGTCTATTGCATACATATAATCACCCATAGAACCACTGTCGGAAGCAAGAGGGTATACATCCGGATATTTTTCTTTTACTGCCTGAAGAATAGGTTCCATATCAGCTTCTGTCATAATATTACTGTAATCAATGCCAAGAGATTCCAGCATTTCTGTATTACATGCAAACCCAAGTCCCAGTCCCAATTCTTTATTATTACGGACTGCATAAACCTGTCCATCGATAGATGTTGAAGCCAAATCCTCAGCACTGATATCTGCAAGGATATCCTGCCCGTCTGATTCCAGCAGTTCATTCAGTGCAATAACCTGCCCCTGGCTTGCAGCACTGGGGATTGGAATTTGAGAGACACCTCCCAGCAAATCAATTTTTTCACCGGAAGCCAACTCTGTCTGTACTTTATCCACATAGGTTGCAAAATCATAACGTACAATTTCAACCTCCGTATTAAACTTCGCTTTTGTAATCTCCGAAACAGCCGCCCCGATTTCCGCACAGGCTTCTTCCGAACCAAAACCATCCGCTACAATTCTTACCGTATAAGGCTCCTGCCCTGATAAATCTGTTTCTTCTGCCTGTTTCCCTGAATCCCCGGCACTTTCTTCCCCAGTCTGTGCTTCCGTACTCTCTCCGGCCATACTGCTTTCCACCGGATTCTTCTCCGCTGAACCACAGCCTGTCATAAGCCCGGCCAGCATTGCCGCTGTCAATAAGATACTAATCTTTTTCCGTAACATAATTCCCTCCTTGGTTTTTTGTGCGATTTATTTTACAACTAAAGTGTAATAAAAAAGCCGGCTTTGTCTCAACAACAAAACCGACCAAAGACTAGAACAATTTCGACTTTTGCTTTACCTGGAATCTATACTGTTATAATATTCATTGGGAGTCATATTCGTCCATTTTTTAAATACCTTCGCAAAATAGGAAGGCGTATCAAAACCCACCTTAGTCCCCGCCTCTGTAATCGTACACTTCTGTTCTGCCAGAAGGCGTTTGGAAACCAGTATCCGGTAATATTGGATATATTGAACCAGTGAATAGCCGGTTGCTTTTTTAAAAATACGGTTTAGATAATCACCGTTCAGATGGACGGAGGACTCAATATCCTGTCTGCTGATATCTTCCGCATAATGCTCATGAACATAATCCTTAACGTTTTCCACAACAGCCCATGCGGATGGATGCTGCTCTCCGTTTTCCGTGTCCATTACCGATTCAATCAAATCATCTACATCGTATATGAACTGCCCCACATTCCGATACTGCATGGCTGCATGTTTTAAGTCCTTCGATCGTTCCGATAATGTTTCCAGACTGATATGATAGATAAAATATGCGAAAATCTCTCCCGGAAACCGATCCTTCAGTTTGGACATAAATAATTCGCACATTTCGTACAACTGTGTTCTGTCATGTTCCGTTTTTACGATCCAGAATATATTATCCCACAAATGCACTTCTGTTATATCGGGAAAAAGTTCTTCTGCAATATTGCTTAACGCAAACAATAAAATGCTGTTATTTTTCATTTCTACCTGAGCACCCGCAAGACGGATGTATACCAGACCTTTCGGCTCCAGCTCCTCTCTGTTAAGACATCCCATCTTCAGAGCTTTGTCAATAAATTCCGGAAAGGGCAGAATATCTCCGGTAAGCAGATTGGTATAAAATATCTTTTCTTCTCTTTTAGGTTCCTGCTGCCGGCCGGAAGATATCTGAAGCTTTTCATTTTTCCTTTTATTAATTTCATCAGCAGCGAGCCTGACAGTCTCCGAAAGTTCTTCAAAACCGACAGGCTTTAATAAGTATTTTACAACGCCAATATTGATAGCATCCTGGGCATATTTAAAATCCGGATATCCCGTCAATATAATCTTCACGATATCAGGAAAGGATTCTCTCACCCATGCCAGAAAAAAAAGTCCGTTTTCCTGAGGCATTTCAATATCACAGACAATAATATCTATCTTATTTCCGGATACAATCTCTCTGGCATCCATCGCCGTATAAGCAGTAAACACCTCGTTCATACCCAGGCTCTGCCAGTCGATATGTTTTTTCAGCAGGTTAACTACTATCACTTCATCGTCAACAATTAATATATTCATAGCTCTGCATTTTCATCCTTCCTGAATCTCGGAATACTGATATCAACGCGGCAACCTTTCGATTCATTTTGTATTACGACTTCAGCATGCCTCGGGTACAGCACCTGAAGACGGTTTTTCACATTGACAATTCCGATATGGCTGCCATCCTCTTCAATATCTTCATCCCGGCTCAGCCTGTCCAGTATTTCCCCGGGGAATCCAAGACCATTATCTTTAACTGTGATATGGAGCAGATCTTCTGATTCTTCAATCAGCAAGGTGATTTCCAAATCATGCACCAGCATAATATTGTGCTTGATACTGTTTTCAACAAAGGTCTGGATCAGGAGCGGCGGTATTTTTTCCATATCTGCATCCACATTACAAGTTATTTTCAGCTGGAAATTATCCTGATATCTGATTTTCTGCACCTGCGCATATCGGGCTATGCACTGCAGTTCATCCTCCAGATATACAAAATCATCCTTTAAGGATAACAGGTACCGGAAATACTCTGCCATCTTTTTTGTAAGATCCTTTATCGTACTATAATCCTTAATGCTTGCCAGCGTGTAAATCAAATTCAATATGTTGGTATAAAAATGAGGCTGTATCTGTACTCGTAAAAACTGATTATATATCTTTTCTTTTTCAAGACTTGTCTTATATACATCGATTTTCAAATTGATAATCTGTTCCGCCATATGGTTGAAGGTATTATATAAAACGGTTATTTCATGATTTGATGTGCGATCCTTCAGTCTGACTTCCGTGTTGCCGCCGCTGAATTCTTCCATTGCATTTTTAAGCTTGGTCAAAGGCCTGAAAACCGACTGCTGCTGATAAAATAATGCAATACATATTAAAAGAATGGAAGCAATAATTGCGATAATAATGATGATAAACAGATAAGAACCACTGCTGACGAAATTGACATGAGGTATTTCAATACATATTTTCTTATTAATCATCCTTATTGCCCTTGAAAAAACGAAACAATTTTTATACTCTATCGCTACATTCGGCTCATAGAACACTGAGCCATCCATGTTTAAAAGGTAAACATTACTTTCCTGATCCTGAGGCATGATATCCCGCAGAACATTTTCACAGCTGATGTAACAGCCTCCGAATCCTCCCTTACGCTCATAGAGATGAAGGAAATAATAATTGTTTCCCAATCTGATATCCTTCCATTCTGCTGAATTATTAACTTGTGTATTTAAAATGTATCTTTTTAATTCTTCATTTTCTTCTTCCTGAAAATAATCCAGATAGGAAATAGAAGACAGCATGATATCCTTATCCGGTATAAAGACAAAATAAACGATCTGATTATCATTGAGGATAGACAGATTGGTTAAATCCCTCTGCAAATCGGAACTTCTTTCTGCAATCACTGCAGCATCCTCAGAATCACAGATCAGGTTATAATCCGTATTGTCATTTTTATTGATCAGGGAAGTCAGCTCTCTGTTAGCCACATAAAATTGATCCGCCCAATAATTACTGGAATAATTCAGTGAATTTTTATAAATCTCTTCGATTCTCTGATTGAAACGTTTGATAGTAAAAATATTGAATACTGCAAATAAAAAGACTACGAAAAAAGAAGTTAACAAAATGAAATATCCCGATTGCATAAACTGCAGTTTTTTCATTTTACACCCGATTCCTTATCACTGAAAATTCTTACCTGGCATGTTATGTATTATTGGTTACAATCTATATACCAGTAGTAGCATATCTTCATTATAACATAAAAACAGGTCCTGAAAATGTAACTTGCCGATTGTTATCACATATCTGATTACCCGATATTTTTATCCGACAATCTGTAAAAGGCAATAAATAACGGCCCCTGCCATGGCAGAGGGCCGCACTATATAAATCAGCACTATATGAATTAACCGTACTTTCATCGGAAATATCTTCTACTTATCAAACCACGAATGTCCATATCCCGCAAGGAGCTGTTCTGCTTCTTTCGGTCCGCTGCATCCCTGTTCATAGGAAAAGACGGGCTGTCCGTTTCGTCGGTACGCATCCTTCAATGCATCCACATATTTCCAGCTTAACCCCACCTGATCCCACTGGGAAAACCAGGAACGTTCTCCTTTAAAGCAGGCCCCTATCAGTCTTTCATAGGCTTCCGGGGTATTCAGATGGTGTTCCACGGAGCAACTCTGGCAGAAGTCCATTTTTGCCTGAATGATTTCCTCCGTTTCTCCCGGTCTCTTGATATTGAACTGCAGATATACTCCTTCCGTAGGCTGTATCCTGATGTTCAGGATATTGGATTCCGCCTCCGGTGACGGACTTTTGAACACAATTGCCACCTGCATTTCCCTTTCCCCGAGCTTCTTTCCTGTCCGGATATAAAAAGGCATTCCCTTCCATCTTTCATTATCCAACAAAAGGCGTACTGCCGCATAGGTTTCGGTATGGGAATCCACAGCTACAGATGGCTCCCCGCGGTAACCTTCATACTGGCCCAGAACCATACTTCCGGATATATCCTCCGGCATAACCAGCGCCGAAAGCACCTTCATCTGTTCCCTGTGCATATCCTCCACTGCAGGGCTCCGGGGCTGTTCCATGGCAACAATGGAAAGAATTTGGAATAAATGGTTCTGCATCATGTCCTTCAAGGCTCCGCTGTGGTCATAATAGCCGCCGCGGGTTTCCACACCCACTTCTTCCAGCGCGGAAATCTGGATGCACTCAATATGCTCCGCATCCCATACATTGCTGAAAATAGGGTTTGCAAAGCGGATTGTCTGGATATTGCGCACCATTTCTTTTCCCAGATAGTGGTCGATACGGTAAATATGATCCGGAGAAAAGAAAGCTTCCATTTTTTCATTCAGTGCTGCCGCCGCCTCCAGACTTTCTCCGAAAGGTTTCTCAAGAACGACCTTTCCGCCCTGAGCGCCTTCTACCTTTTTCAGTCCCTGTACGATCACCGGGAAAAACCTGGGTGCGACCGCGAAATAAAAGATATGATTCCCAGCGTTTATTTCATGGTAAAAATCATTGAGTTCTCCATAGGCTTCTTCTTTCGTGAAATCCATGCGGTAATACACAATCCGTTCAGCCATTCGCTGGTACACATCTTCCCTGAAATGAAGCCTTGCGAATTTTTCCACCCAGTCCCTGGCCAGTTCCCGATAGGCTGTGCTGGTATAATCCCGCCGGCCTATTATCACGATTTGGGTATCAAATGGATTGCTGCCTGTCATTTCCATGTTATAGAGGGCCGGAAGCAGCTTACGGAAAGTCAGATCTCCGGTTCCTCCGAATATTGTAAATGTATTTTTATCACGCATCCGTCAGCCTCCATTCATGATGGAAATTTCCTTCCCGGTCAATCCGTTCATAGGTATGCGCTCCGAAGCAGTCCCTCTGGGCCTGGATCAGATTGGCTCCCACCGGCATTCCGCGGGAGGCATCCAGGTATGCTGCCGCCTGGCTCATAGCAGGAACCGGAATACCGTTTATAATAGCCATGGTCAGAATGTGACGCAGGCTTTCCTGTCCTGCATTGATTTTTTCCAGGAAAAATGGATCCAGCATCAGGTTTGTCAGGCCGGGATTTTTTTCATATGCACGGGTAATATCATCCAGGAAATCAGCCTGAATAATACAGCCTGCCCTGAAAATAGCCGCTATCCTGCCATAATCCAGATTCCACCCGTATTCCCCGGAAGCGTGGGCAAGCAGCTCAAAGCCCTGTGCATAGGCGATTATTTTTGCTATATACAGTCCGTTTCGCACCTGTTCGCCAAATGCTTTTTTATCTGCGGGCTTTTTCTTTTCAGGAGATACAAAAAGTGACTGCGCCGCTTTCCTTGCATCCACGCGGTTTGACATGATTCTGGCGTTGCAGGCAGCCGTTATCATCGAAACATTAACTCCCTGCTTCAGGGATTCCAGGCTGGTCCAGCGGCCGGTGCCCTTCTGTCCGGCACTGTCCAGAATCATATCCAGCAGTTCCTGATCGCTTAAGTCATCCTTCTCCCGGAAGATCCCTGCGGTAATTCCAATCAGATAGCTTTTCAGCTCCATCCGGTTCCATTCGTCAAAAATATCCGCCATTTCACGGTTGCTGCAGCCGCCTACATATTTAAGAAGCAGATACGCCTCGGCGATCAGCTGCATATCCGCGTATTCGATGCCGTTATGCACCATTTTCACATAATGTCCGGCTCCGTCCGGTCCCATATAGGCACAGCATGGCTCTCCCTGGGCCTTTGCCGCAATGGCTTCCAGAACAGGCGCAACATGGCCGTAGGCCTCTCTGTCTCCGCCGGGCATAATAGACGGACCAAATCTGGCCCCTTTTTCTCCGCCAGACACCCCTGTACCGAAATAATAAATCCCCTTTTCTTTCAGGCTTTTCTCCCTGCGGATGGTATCCTCGAAGAAAGAATTCCCTCCGTCCAGGATCATATCTCCCTCATCCAGCAGCGGAACCAGCTGATCAATAACCAAATCCACCGGTCTTCCGGCCTTTACCATGATCAGGAATTTTCTCGGACGTTCCTGGGAGCTCACCAGTTCCTCGAGTTCATAGAAGGGGATGAAATTCTCATGGGGATGCTCTTTCACCAAATCCTCCGTCACCATACGGCTCCGGTTATATCCTCCTACTTTAAATCCGTGATCCGCCATATTAAGTGCAAGGCTTCTGCCCATTACGGCCAGCCCTATAACACCAAAATCTGTTCTCTGCATTTGATAGTCCTCCTCGTTTTTTTCTATTACAAAACGTAATGTTACGTCTCATTCACTATTTTGGGAACATGGATAGCCCGCAGTACGCGGCATCCGCTGTTTATTCTTCCAGTATGACAGATACGGCTTCCGGCATAGTAATACGGCTTCTGACTTCTTTCACCCTGCCGCTCTCCGGCTCTGTTTCCCGGCAGACAATACCGCCTTCCTGCCGGTTGGCTATAAGCAGGAAACGACCATCCGGGCTTATGATAAAATCACGGGGATGTACGCCTGCGCTGGATACGGAATCGGCTACAGCCGCCTTTTCCTGTGTTAAGTCCACTGTTATCAGCTGATTTAAACCCCGTACAGATATATAGAGGAAATGTTCATCCCGGGACAGCCTTATCGCCGCAGCTGCTGCCCCTGTTACATTTCCCGGCAAAAGGGGCAGCGACTGAATCAGGCTGAAGATTCTGCCGTCAGCCTTAAAAACAAAAAGCTCATTGCTCCACTCGCTCACTACATACAGCTTTTTATGCGCCTTATCAAATACGCCATGCCTGGGTCCGCTTCCCTCCGGGAACATAATCTCTCCGGCCGGCGCATAATCGTCCTCTGTATCAAACAGCCTTATCCGGTTCTGTTCCAGGCACGGCACCAGCAGCAGGGAATCATGAAGAAGGATCTGATGGCAGCCGGCCTTTTCCCCGCAGGCGATCCTTTTAAGAATATGCATATTTTCATCATCCAGGCCGTATATCATAACCGTGCCGTCATGATAGTTGGCTGTATACACGAGCCCGCCGTCCTGCAGGATATAACAGGGAGTATGTCTTTCCTCCAGAATTTTTATTTCATTTTTAATCTCTCCATTTTCAAGCCGGAGAAAGCAGGTTCCCGCTTTTCCCTCTTCTTCCATGGGAAAACAAAGACGGCCTTCGCTGCAGGAAACCCACTTGGCATCCTTTGCTTCATAGAACAGCTCCGGTTCTGCCAGTTCCCCGCTCTCCGGGTAAAAAGCAAAGCGGTACACACCCTTGCTGCTTTCCGAAAAATAGGTGCCTATATAGCCATTAATCATCTGCTTCTTTTTATTCTCTGCTTTCCTGCATTTTTCCATCTGCTTGCTCCCTTTCAAATCTCCCGTTTTTCTTCACTGGGTTCGGATTCACCAGTTCACGGACACCGTTTCCGGTACCAATGATAATCCTGCTGCAAATCCGATCGAAAATGCCCGTTTCCAGGACTCCCGGGATCAGCCGGATTTCTTTTGCCGCTTCCCGCAAGTCCGTATCCTCTTTCATTACCACATCCAATATCATATTGCCGTTATCTGTAAAAAATGTCCTTCCATCCTTCATCCGGCAGACCGCTTTACCGCCCATAGCCCGGATGGCTTCCGCCGCCCATTCGGCTCCGAATGGAAGCACCTCCACGGGGAGAGGGAATGTCCCCAGCCGTTTTACCGGTTTGCTTTCATCCATGATCCAGATTACCTGCTCTGCCTTTTGGGCTACAATCTTTTCCCGGAGAAGGGCTCCGCCTCCTCCCTTGACAGCACAGAAGGAGCCGTCAATTTCATCCACACCGTCAATGGCCAGATCCACCCTTTCTGTTTCCTCCGGACGGATGATAGGAATCCCCAGGGAAATGGCTAGTGTTTCCGCAGCCTCTGATGTTGCGACAGCCTGAAACCTTCTTCCTGCCCGGAACATAGAACCTGCTTCGTGGATAAGATACAACGCTGTTGAACCGGTCCCCAGCCCAATGGTCATCTGATCCTGTATATATGATGCCGCCGCCATAGCTGCGGCTTTCTTCTGTTTTTCTTTATTCTCCATTCCGCTTCCACCTTCCACAAATCTCCTTTGCATTACTGTAATTATAATTATTACAGTTAGTAATGTCAATCTCTTTTCTGATATTTCCCAAAATAGTTTTACCATTTAACCGGATTCTTAACAAAAAGACTGATATTATCAGGCAGTCTGTGAACTGCTTGACAATATCAGCCGTTAACTTTAGAGTATAAGAATAACTAATTAACCGGGAGTATTTAAAACCATTTTCACAAAAAGGAAATAGAAATGGAAGTGTACAACACAGACAAGCTATCTGAAGAATTTATATGGCAGGATTCCATAGGATTAATCACAAAATCACTGGGTGCTGCCGCCGGAAGCCGGAAAATATATGTCAACGTGGATTCCGTTCCCCCGAATGCATACAGTACCAAATATCACAGCCACTCTCAGCAGGAAGAATTTTTTCTCATAATCTCCGGCACGGGCATTCTGCGGCTGAATGACGAGGAAATTCCTGTAAAACAGGGAGATTTCTTCGCCAAACCTGCCGCTCAGAATATAGCACATACTTTTTATAATTCAGGAACTGAGAATCTGCTTATTTTAGATGTGGGAACCATAGAAAAAGAAGATACCTGTTATTATCCGGATGAAGATATATATATGCAGAAGTCAAATGGAGAACGCCGCATTTTCCGTGGTTCGGCTCTGGATTCTTCCTGGTCTTCGGAACCGAACGAAAGTCTTTGACCGGTCCTGTTCAAAGAGATTTTTCGTTTATTTACCATCGCTTCATATTTCTTTCATGCTTTTCCCGATATATTTCTGCAAGTTCTTCCGGTGAAATGGAATAGCAAAGCATAACATCGTTCAGATACATCAATACATCGCACAGCTCTTCTATAAAATGATTTCTGACCTGCTCATCACCTGTTATTTTGGCGTCTCCCTGCTTCTTGATGATATCGGCCACCTCTCCTGCTTCTATCATCATCCAAAGCAGGCTGTCACGTCCCTTCTCAGGAGAAAGCCCGCCCCATCGCTCTTTATATTTTTCCTGAAGTTCTTTCTGAATGTCCTGCATTTCCTGAAATCCAAATTCACTCATTTTCTCTTTTTCTCCCTTTTAATATTCAGCAGCTGTCTGAAAACTAATCAAATTTATAAAAAATATTTATTACCCTAATATATCTTTTATAATATCATTACTTATAAAAGGGAGCAAAGGGAAAATATCCTGGAGGCATTCTGCATGTAAGCCACTCGAAAGAACCATTTTATCCACAGTTTCCCGACTTATAAACGGGGCCAGGCTCACGATTTGTTCCATGGTTAAATCAGCCTTTTCAAATTGCAGCGCCGCTTTATCCGCAGTCTCTCTGCCGGTAAATGAAACGAGGTAAAGTAATTCCTGTATATCTTTAATTTTACTCAAATTTTCACATACTATATTATCCATCAATTCCCGGCTGATAAAAGGAGCTACAGCATTCATATCATATATACTATTTATAAGATTCTTGTTGCTTTCTACGAGTTCTGTAGCCATATCTCTTCCTACAAAGGTAATAATATATTCGATTTCTTCCATGCTCCCAATCTTTAGTTTATATTTACTGATATCAGACGGCTTAATTATGCCCTCCAACTCTTCCAGTTCTTTTATGCTGATTTCTTCATCCTGAGGATTGATTAACCTTTTCACCGTACTTGTTTTCTCCTGGTGATCTAATATCTCATCCACTGATACCTGGAAAATCTCTCCCAGCTCCACCAGTCTCGATATATCGGGCATCGTTTCACTTCTCTCCCAGCTACTGACCGCCTGAAAGCTCACTCCCATTCTTTCTGCCAGTTCCATTTGTGTCATATCAGCATTAATTCTGTACTTTTTAATCTGTTTTCCTACTCTGGATAAATCAAACATCGATCGTCCTCTCTTTCTTTTTTCTTACATCATACCTATTTATACATGATAAAGAAAGCAAGACCTGCTTGAATATTCCATAAAATTATCAAGTATTGCTTGAATTTATATCAATAAAAGTAATAAATTCGCCAGTTGCTACATCAATCGCCACATTACGAGCGTCACTCAATCCTCCATTCTTTTTATGGATAACTTTTATACGTTTATCTTCTTTTGCGTATTCATCACAAAGCTTTCCACAACAGTCAGAGCTACCATCATTTACTAGAAGTATCTCAAGATTAGTGTATGTTTGCGCCAAGATACTGTCTACACATTTAGCTAAGTACGCCTCTACATTATAGACAGGAACAATTATCGAAATTAAGGGTTTCATATTAAGAGCAATTAATAATTATCCAATTAGCCATAATAATTTCAGGAGGATTATCTACGTTCGACCATTTAGG
>OLQH01000400.1_pt1 | contig 48844 bp, 48 predicted proteins | sample 1672671 | NCBI WGS metagenome assembly OLQH01 (sample SAMEA3136712, study PRJEB25190) | human gut metagenome
GAACATAGTCCCCCTCTACTTAGTTTAATATTGAGTTTCCGAGACTGCTCAATGAAGAGGATTACTGTACCGCCATCGAGCTTGTCTTCCAGGCAAGCGAGACATATCAGCCGGAACGCTTTGGGTACCGCTATGCTCCAAAGCTGGCTCCCGCCTTTAACTTCGGCGCGGATACCAGGACGGGCGGATGTATCTCTCTTCCTGTGCAGAAGCTGTAAAAAGAAGGCAGGCTTCCCTTCCCCGCGGAAGGTGAAGCCTGCTGTGAGATATATGGTACTATTTTCCGTCCTCTTCCTTTTCATATCTTATTTCCAGGCCGGGTACGAATTTCCGGTCCATCTGATGCCTGGCCTTCCGGTTTTCCACGGTATCAAAAATAATGGAGAAATCGTAATCCGCCGGGTACATTTCCGCCGCGGCTACCTTCAGCTGAAGCCTTTTGTAATTGATCCTCATTTTTTTCTTCTGGATCTGCACTCCCACATCGCCCTTATCATCCGCCGGCTCATACACGATTCCCAGCTTTCTCTGGGGATATACCATGACGCTGTCTCCCATGGAGAAACGTCCTTTTATCTCTTCAGCCTTTACTTTGCAGGAGTTCTGCGCATCCTCCTTCGACCTGATCCGGGACTTCTGCGGTCTTTTTTTTGATTTATCCAGGCTGCCGCCCTCCATCGTCTGTGGTCCGGACGTTTCCATGAGGTCGGGCAGGGAGCGTTTGTTTTTTTCACCGCTTCCATAGGCGGCTTTCCAGGCTGTCTCCAGGGTTTCTTCTGCCATTCCCAAGCGCCTGGCGATATAAAAAGCACAGCTTTCTCCCGCTTCGCCCAGTTCCAGCCGGTACAGCGGCTTCAGGCTTTCTTTATCAAAGGCCATTCTGGCATTGATCACGCCCTCTGTTCGTTCGCCGTATTCTTTTACCTCCGGATAATGGGTGGTCACCAGGAACAGGCAGCCCCTTTTTCTCAGTTCTTCCAAAACCGCCACCGCAATTCCCATACCTTCCGCCGGATCAGTTCCGGATCCAAGCTCATCCAGCAGCACCAGGCTTTCCCTGTCGGCTTTCTGCAGGATGCGTATAATATTTTTAATATGGGCGGAGAAGGTGGAGAGATTTTCCGAAATGCTCTGCCCGTCCCCGATATCGCAGAAAATATCCGCATTCATAGCCAAATCCGCTTCCTCACAGGGTATATGAAGTCCGCAGCAGGCCATGACGGAGAGCAGTCCCACCGTTTTCAGTGCCACTGTTTTTCCTCCGGTATTGGGTCCTGTAATTATGACGCCCTGGGTCTTTCCCCCAAACTCCACACTCAATGGCACCGGGTTTTCGCTGGTAAGAAGAGGGTGCCTTCCGTTCACAATACGGATAAAACGCCGGGTATTTAAAGAAGGCTGTCTGGCCTGCATATCCGCGCTCAGCTTACCCTTTGCAAAAATAAAATCCAGCTCCTCCATATATTCCAGATTTACGGAAACGGCATCCAGATTATCCCCTACCAGGGCCGACAGGGTATAGAGTATGATTTTTTCCTCGTTTTCCTCCGCCGTTTCCAGAAGGCCAAGTTCCTCGCGGAGCTTTGATACCGCGGTTGGCTCTATAAAAAAGGTTGCGCCTGTGGACGAAGCATCCACTACGGTTCCGGGGACCTGGCTTTTATATTCTTTTTTTACAGGCAATGTGAACCTGCCGTTTCTCATGGAAACAAAGCTTTCCGAAAAATACTTCCGGCTGCTGCGGAGCATGGTGTCCAGCTTTGCCCTGATCTGCCCCTCCGCCTGTTCCTTTTTCTGGCGTATGCTGCGTAGTGTCTTACTGGCATAATCATCCACACGGCCGCCCCGGATACAGCGTTCGATCTCTTCCTGAAGCGCGCTTAAGTCCTGGAAGCCGGCGGCAAATCCGGCCATACCGGGGGCAAGATCCCTGCATCGGCCCAGGTAACGGGTCAGCCGCAGGGAAAGTACGGCAAACTGCCTGACGCTCTCCAGCTGATCCGGGGTCAGCATCCTTCCCGCTTTTGCCTCCTGGGCGGCTTCCCTTACTCCTGCCGTATCCGAAAAGGGCGGGGTTCCCAGTGCATCCAGAACCTTCCTTGCCTCTGTCGTCTCCTGCAGGGCGGCCTCCGCCCTGGCCTGATCCAGGAAAGGCTCCATTTGTTCAAACCGCTGCGCGGCCTTTTCCGTCATTGCATTTTTTACCAGCATTTCTTTTATTCTGCGAAATTCCAGCATTTCATTCATATCGTTGTTTTCGTTCATAATATTGATTCTCCCCATTTTTCTTACAGTTCAGACGGCTGAACCGCCGCCTGTTTTTGTTTCTTTCAATTGTTTTTCAGATTTGTGGGAAGACAAGGAAAGGCATAACCCCGCAATCAGGATTATGCCTTCTATACTTTTAAAGTATGTGTCTACGCAACCTGTTCGGAACTCATCAGGGCAGACTCCCAGAGGGAACGACGCAAAAACCCCGTCTCTGCCTTAACACGCTATTCGCCTGTCTTCCTCACATTGGCTGCAATTAACATACATTTTCCTCTCTTTCTTTCTGTAACTGAAGCTTTACACATGTCCGAATGACACAGCTTCAGTCACTGCCCCTATAATAACAGGCGCCTTTGGCTTTGTCAAAGGGTTTCCCGTATTTTTTCTGCATATTTTTTAATCTTGTTTCCTGAAAATATTGCAAATCAGGCAAGGCAGTGCCATGATTATATTATATAGGTGCTGCCGATAGACGGTTGCCCTTCAAATTAACAGTAAAAAATAACCGCTATTCCTTCCTACTGCCGTAACGTACCACCGCCCCCTCTTCAAGGGCTTTTGTCGTATCTACTATAATTTCCGTATCCGCATCTATTGTTCCTTCTTCAATGGAGGCAAATTTATTGTTCTTGTCCAGTACATTTACGTTTACGCGGCTTGCGGCAAGTTCTTCCCCCAAAATTCCCTGCTGTTTTCTGAGTACAAAAACATAAGAAATGCCGTTATCAGTATAAACTGCCTTTGCCGGAATAGTCAGGGGATAGCTTTGTGACTGAGAGGAAGCCGTCATGGTTCCACTCTGTCCTACCGCGCCTTCGCCGGGGGGCAGGTAAACTATGGCGTCATAGCTGCCCGGCGTGCTTTCGCTTTCCGCCAGATAGGCAACCTGTCCTTCCACAGTTCTGCCGCTGTTACCCAGCTTCAGGGAAACCGTATCATTGATATCCACATACTTCTTTTCCTCCCTGGTGAGCGTAGTCCGGAATTTAAAGCTTTCATCCAGATCGGCCAGAACCACGGAAGCGCCGTCCGGCACTCTTTCTCCGGAGGATATTTTGATTTTGGTTACGATGCCGTTATCCTCGCTGAATACCTGTCCGTCTGCTTTTTGGAGCTGCACGTACTTCTGCAGGATTTCATTCCGGTAGGCAATCTCCGTCTGGTTCATTTCCAGAGTCAGATCCGGATTCGCTGCAAGCGTTGAGTCCTCTACCTTCCGCTTTGCCTCAAGCATGGCGTCCAGCTTATCCCAAACGCTGTTTTCCTGATTCTGCTTTGCACTGTCTACGGAATCCTCCAGGCTTTTCTTTGTACTCTCCCAGTTTTCCCAGGCAGAATCTTCGATTGCATAGTCCGGCTTGGTCTTTGGATCTACATTTCCCTTCGCCAGCTTCTCTTCTATGCTTTTAACTCTTCTTTCCGCGCTTTCTCTCCTGGCTTCAGCCGCCTTCAGCGCTTCCTCCAGCCGCTCTCGTTCAGGATCCGCCGCAGGGCCGGAACCGCCGCAGGTGTTGTCTTCCCCGCCATCTGGTGTCCCGCCATTATCAGATGCTTCACCGCTGTCCGAACCGCCGCCGGTACTGGAACCATCGCCGGCTGATCCACCATCATCTGAACCACCAACCGAATCGCCGCCAGTTGAATCACCCCCAGCTGTTCCACTGCCATCCGAACCGCCATCATTCCCGCTTACACTGCCGCCTGATGCCTGGCCTTCCCTGCTTTGCGCCGTATTTTCCCGGACCGCCTCCTGTCCACCGTCATGGCTGTCCGGGCTGCCACCGGAGCTGCCGGATCCGCTGTTGTTATCCTCGCCCGAACTATCAGATCCGCTGTCACCGTCCCCGCCGCCGAAATCACCGTGGGCGGCGATATAATCATCCAGCGCCTTCCGGGCCGCCTCTTCCTCCGCCTTAGCCGCTTCCAGCTCCGAATTTGCGCTTATCTGCTGCTTCTGTAAATCCTTCATCCGGCTGTCCCAGTCCTTATACTCCTCTTTTTTCTGGTTCCGTTCCTCATCCGGGGTCTGCCTGGGCTGGTTATTCAGATGGTCATCCAGCTTTTTTTCCGCCTTCGCCACAGCATCCCCCGCCTGCTCTATTTTCCTATCCTCCTCCGTATCCGCAAGCGCATAATCCTCCAGAGAACGGTTCTGGGCCAGCAGCTCCTTCTGGGCATCAAGCTCCTTTTGCTGCCTTGCCTGCTCATTGCTCATCTCCAGCTTTTTGATCGCAAGCTCCTGTTCCGATATTTTTTCCTTTAAATCCTCCTGATCCACATCAAACAACAATGTATTCGCAGAAATGCTGTCTCCCAGGTTTACATAAATCTGATTGACCTTCAGGCCGCTGACGGTATCCACAGCCACCTCCCGGTTGGCTGTTACCATACCTTCCGCCTCCACCATATGGCCGAGTGCCCTTTTTTCCGGCTTTTCCGTCTCCACCTGCGGCAGACTCGCTCCGTAAATCCCCTTTGATAACAGCGTGCACAAAAACATAATCACAAAAAATACACAGCCGGCATACAGGATTTTTTTCTTTTTCTTCAGAAATTCCATGACTTATCTCTCCTATTCCTTCAATCCGCTCATAGCAATCCCCTGTTCCAGATAATCCTGTCCCAGCAGAAAAACAAAGACCGCGGGGATCAGCGTCACCACCGATGCGGCAAATGCAAAGCCCGCCTGCGTAAGCCCGATTTCGGGCAGATATAAGGACAGCGGCCACAATTCTTTACTCTTTAAAAAGGTGAGCGGCTGCTCAATCATATTCCAATACTCCAGAAAGCCCAGCACAAATGCGGAAAGGATTCCCGAGGAGCCCAACGGAAGCCCTATCCTTACAAAAAGTCCAAGCTCTCCTGCGCCGTCTATCCTTCCAGCCTCCAGCAGCCCGGGATGAATGCTGCAGAACCCTCTGTAAATCAGAAACACAGGAAAAGTGGAAAAAATGACAGGAAGTATGACGGCAGCCTGCGTATCCATAAGACGCAGCCGGTCCAGCACCAGATATGAAGACAGCATGGTCACCTGAAATGGCATCAGCATTAAAACAATATACAGGGTAAACAAAAGCCTGCGGAAAGGAAATCTGTAAACCGCAAAGGCCCATGCCGCCGGCACCGCTATCACCAGCTGGCCCGCCAGGATGATGAGCACCATTTTGATAGAATTCCAGAACAGGATAAAAAACTGGGGAGAATAAAAAAGCAGCCTCCGATACCACTCCAGTGTGGGAAACTCCGGCAGCACCGTCCAGTTAATAAAACCGCTTCCCCCGGAAAGCACTGCTTTAAACGCCTGTGTCAGCTCATATTCCCCGGTCATGGAGCCTGAAAGCAATAGCAGAACGGGAGAGCAGATAAACAGGCCGGTAAAAATAAGAACCCCCATTAATAATGCTCTTGCCGTCTGTCTGCATATCTTTCCAGCCAGGGCATATATATGCCCGCTTTTCTTCCTTCGATTTTGGATGCCAACACCCCTCATATGCCTTTCACTCTCCTTCGTCCCACAGCTTCTGCAGAAGCAGTATCGCCGCGAACAGTATAAAACCCAGGATAACTGCTGCCGCCGCCATCTTGTCAAAATCCAGATTTGTAAACCAGTTATTGAACAGATGTTGCAACAGATACATGCTTTCATCCGGATACGATCCTGCCACCAGATAAGCCTCCCGGAAGGCCTTGAAAGTATTCAGGAAGGAAAGCACGGTAATCGTATAAAGGACAGGTTTCAGATTGGGCATGATTATCTTGACAAAGCACGTGAATTCCCCGGCCCCGTCAACCCTGGCCGCTTCCCGTATCTGCGTGGAAATGGACAGGATTCCCGTAAGCCACAGCACTGCCGTATACCCGAGATTTTTCCATATGTAGCTGAACACCAGCACCCAGAAAGCCGCGCCCGTCCCCATATAATCAATGTCAAACACAGGGGCGCTTTGCAGCACCCCTGCGCTGTATGCCGCTTCCCCCAGCCTGGTAAGAAACAGATTCAAAAACCCCTGCCTGTCAAAAATCAGCTTCCAAACCAGCACTACCGTGGCCGCCGGCACCGCCATGGGAAAGAGAAAGGCAGATTTCAGAAAATGTATCCGGGTAAAACGGCTGAGAAAACAGGCGATAATCAGGCCCAGCCCGATGAGCAGCGGCAGGCAGACAAGAACGAATTTTGCCGTATTTCCCGCTGCCAGCCAAAACGCCTTATTTTCAAATACCTGTTTATAATTGTCAATTCCTCTGAATTCCCCTGTCACCGCGGTCGTTAAGGAACGCCTGCAGACATCCGCAAAGGGGGCCAGCACAAACACGATGACCCCCAGAAAGCTTGGAAGCAGAAAATACAGACAGGCAATATTCTTGTTTCTTCTTTGTTTCCTCATTTTCCTATTCAGCCAGATACAGCTGTACCTTCTGCTTTATCTGCGCCACTCCTTCTTCCACACCCAGTTTGCCGTTCAGCACCTGTGTGCCTGCCGCCACAACGGCCTGTTCAATTCTGCTGTCAGGAAGATAAGGCGTATCCAGGGAAGAAACCAGATTCTTCAGGCTTTTTTGTTCCTCTTCATTGGGCCAGTACAAATCCAGCATGAGCACGCTTCCGTCCTCCTTTGCAATATCATAGGCGCCAAACGGAGTGTCCAGATCCATTTCCGTATAGAACATCCGATCAAAGCTGGCCTTATTTACCGGATACGGTTCCTCCTGTGAGGCCATTACCTCGTAGGATAAAAGCGTCTGTATAAAATCCTTCGCCATTTCCGGCCGGGCCGCTTTGGTGGATACGCCCATAATGGATTCCGCCTGGAAAACCTTTGAATTCTGGAAGGAAGGCGTAGTAAAGACGATTTCCTTTCTTACCCTGGGAATAGAAATTACATTGGTAAAGTCAAGGCTCACCTGCTGAGTATTCCCCAACCCGAACTGTTCCTGGGATCTTGTCAGGAAGTTCATAATACTGAAGGAAATATCAAGCGCGGTTTCCGCGTAGCTTCCGCCTTCATCCCCTCTGCTTCTGTTGGATTCCAGGAAATCCTCCATATCGCTTTCGGAGATGCCGCTTATTTCCGCATCATAAATCCGTTTTGCCTGGGTTAAAAATTCCTGTACCGCCGCCTCTTCCAGTGTACCATCCTCCCTGCTCCATGAAGGCTCACAGGCCAGGGCCAGCATACGGAGTACAATATCAGGCTGATAAGCGGACAGAATGGAACCATCCGGGCTTTCCGCCCTGAGTTTTTCACAGGCATCCGCGAAGGATTTTAGATCCTGGATTCCCGCCAGGGTTTCCTGTTCTCCCACAAGAAGGGGGATCCGGAAACGGGTGGGAAGCGCGTAAATTTTTCCATCTTTTTCAAATGCTCTTGTGATATTGTTAAAGAACTCTTCCTTTTCCTCTGCTGCCTTCAGAGTATCACTTAAGTCGGCCAGCATTCCCTTTGATAAGTAGGAATCCAGCGGAAGTCCGTCCAGACAAAGCACATCAGGCCCTTTTCCCGCCATGATTTCCGTATTCAGCGCTTTGACTGCATCCTCTGCGGTCAGCCCATTATCTCCGGACATGCCAACCTCATATCTTACATAAACATCATTGTGCTCCTTCTGATAAGCAGATACCGCCTGCTGGATGGTTCTGTCTTTCTTCAGGCTGTATACAAGCAGCTCCTTATCCGGTACGGAAGGCACTGTTTCATCAAAAGCAAACCGGGAAACACCGCTTCCTAAAAGCATGAGGAATACAGGCCCGTCCTCTGCAAGCATACCGTATTTGGCTACGGAAGGATCTGCCAGGGAGCAAAGTCCGCCTTCCAGCAGCAGCTTTATGCCCTCTCCCTCCTTATAGCTGTAAATACCTTCGTCACAGCCCAGGTACAGGTTGTTTTCCTTATCTAATGCGGCAATGAACTTATAATTTCCGCTGGTATAAAAAATCGTATCCATACCATCGGTCATCTGTTTTTGCACAAAGCTGTCCAGCTCGTCATCCTGTTCCAGGAGTTCTCCATTGACATAATCATAGCTGTAGGCCCTGGTAGTCGTAAATGCCGCCATCCGTGTTTCCGAAAAACAGGCCAGCTCCACGTCCCCTTCCGTATCAAACAGCCTAGTTAACGCTCCGTCCTCCTGATTGATTTCATAAACGGCTCCGCCCTGGCTGGCAAACAGTCTGTTATCCGGTGTGTACCAGCAATTTGTGAGGATTTCATAATTGTCCAGATTAAAGGGGACCGGAAGATCCCGCATCTCTCCTTCCGGAGAAACTATCATATAGCGGTAATCCATTTTAAACAGATTGTCAGTTTCTGATGCCTGTTCCGTTTCCTCATCAGCCGATTCTTCGTAGCTGCTGTACATTAAAAACAACGTGCCGTCCTTCGCCATTGCAGCAGTCATATAGTAAGCGTTTCCAACCATTCCCATCCAGTCGTCGTATTTCCTTGTCCAGGTTCTGCCTTCATCCTGGGAAATGCAGGGGCCGTTATTATAGTCAAATATCTGGAGACTGCCGTCCGTCAGACGGGTTATTCCGGCATTGCGCATCATATCCTCCGGCATCCCCACCGCTTCCTCCATATATCTCCCCATGGTTTTTCCGCTGCCGCCTGTTTCCGGTTCTTCCTCCGATGTATTTCCCGCTCTTCCTCCGCAGCCTGTAAAAAGCATGCCCGCTGTCAAAAGCAGGGCAAGCGTTTTCATTCCCGGTTTTCTTTTCATAATAAATTATCCTTTCCTCAGGCCTTGCTGTCCTGTTTTCTTTACCCTGATCTTAAAGGACAAATCTTGTTAAAATTCCGATAAAACTCTTACAATTTTCTTACAATCCAATTCCTTCGCCCAACCGTTTCCTGTTCGGCTTTTGCGGCGCGGTATTGCCAAATGCGGCATTTTGCTGTTTTACGGCGTATGCGGACTTTCCTGAAGGCTCTTGATTTTGCAGGATGTCTTTTTCAGGGAAAAAATAACGGAGGGCACCTTTTTCCGGTGTCCTCCGCCATGTCTTTTTATTCTATTTCTTTCCGCCGTTCTTTTTGGCCGCGCTCCTTAACGTCTGCACCACCGCTATCGCCAGTCCGGTAAAAAGCAGATACTTTTTTACCTTTTCCAGCGCCTCCTCTCTGGTAGCCGGGATATGGCTGTATACAAAATCCCGAAAGGGATGCGACGGCCTGCTTCCCACCAGTTCCTTATAGGTCAGCAGCCTTGTCTCATAGTCCGCCGGATTTTCCTCATGGAATATCAGTTCCCTGACCGCCCGGCTGACACCGTCGCCATAATCATGAAAACCGCAGGAGGGCGTATAGCCCAAATCAATTCCGCCCCAGTTTCCCACAAAGCTGTTTCTGTGATCATGACCGCAGTATACGGCAAAAATATCTCCTTTTTCACGAAGGCTTTCAAATTCCCTGGCATTGTTGTCAGGCGCGCTTACCGCCTCCCGGAAGCTGCCGCCATCGCATTTTTCCTCATCCAGAAGGTAATACTCGTTGGCATGGGTACGGTAGGTACGGATTGCGCCCCTGGTTTTCTTATCCACTCTGCGCAGAAGCCGGTAATACTCGGGCATGGGAATGTGCTGGAACACAATTCCCGGCACCAGGCCGCCATGAACCTGCGCGAAGGTATCCCTTGCCGCCTTGTACCAGTAGATCTGCTTGGGATGGAGGGTCTGACAGCCACCGCCGGCGGCGTCACCCTGGGAATCCAGCAGGTAAACGGCCATCACCGTCTTTGTCTCTTCAAAATTCTGTATCCCTATGGCAAAGGTGCCTTCCTCCGGCCCATGAAGTATCTCCTGTCCCCGGCTGTTCAGCCAGTCCACACAGCCCGGAATTCTGCGGTAAATTCCCATCTGTTCCTCGTTGCTCATTCCGCTCTGCCTGTCATGGTTCCCAAAGGTTACGGCAAAGGGGATGCCCCTGGACACAATCGGCTCCAGTATGCCCCGTATTGCTTTTTCTGTCTGCCCGGGCTTCTTCCTGAATGCACGGCTGTAGCCCTTCAGCTGATCACCGGTGAGCACCACCAGATCCGGCCGGGCCGTATCCAGCGCTCTTCTGATAAGCGCCATGGTATCCTCCGACGCCTCAGGCAATTCCTGTATATCTGCAAACTGTAATATATGAAAAGTTCCATCTTCCCTGAACTTCATTTCATCAGCTCCTTTCTTTCCTTTTCCAACATGTTATGTAAACTTCCTCTCAGGAGAATGCCGCATTTTCCCATTTCTTCCACCCATCATATACGTATATATCCATATTTACAACAAAATACATAAAATCTTAAAGAAAGTTTCACTCAGATTTAACATAAGGGGGGTGGGGCCCCGGTTCGCCTTCCGGACTTTCGGGGTCCTGGCCGCCGCTGGGGGTTGGCCCCCGAAAGTCCGGAAGGCGAACCGGGCGGGCAGGCTATGAAGGGAGGACGGGAAGGGAGGGATTATTATTCGGGAAGTGGATGGGGGTGCAGAGACAATAACCAGGTGGATATGCCTGGATTTTGGTATCAGCGATCACATTCATGAGCTGGTGGCGGTGCAGCGCGCTCTTATTGATATTTTGGATCAGATAATAGTGCAGGCTGACAGTTCCAAATTTGAAACCTGCGCTGCGCTGAAAATCTGCGATCTGAACCCACGGTTCCTTTATCTGACCGATTCCGGTCTTCCTGATGAAATATTGGAAGCCTATAAAAAGGCATCCATAAATATTATAAAATATTAATATGAGGGTCCGCAAAAGGCGGACAGAAAGGCACAGTATATGAATCAGAAAGTAATCCTCATCCTTGCGGACGGTTTCCGTCCCGATGCATTAACCACCTGCGGCCATCCTTATGGACAGCGGCTGCTGAAGCTGGGAAGTTATTCCCTGGAAACAGAAACCGTTTATCCTTCCGTTACGCTCCCCTGTCATATGTCGCTATTCCACAGTGTTTCACCTGATCGTCACGGCATTCTTACCAATACCTATGTTCCTCAGGTCCGTCCTGTAAACGGGCTGTGTGAGCAGCTGGCCGCGGCCGGGAAAACCTGTGCTTTCCATGTCCGCCATGATCCGCGGTGAAAATAATCGTGCGGTAGCTGCGATAATAAACCTCTGGTCAACAGGCGTTTCTTATGATATACTTGCGTCGTCGGACGCTCCGCAACGGCACTTAACCGCCGGAACGGGCCGCTCCCGCATAGAACATTATAGCTGTATTATAGGAGAATGTCCGTATGAGTATTTTAAATGTTGAACATCTTTCCCATGGCTTTGGAGACAGAGCCATTTTTCATGATGTTTCCTTCCGCCTGCTCAAGGGAGAGCATATTGGCCTGATCGGCGCCAACGGCGAGGGGAAATCTACCTTTATGAATATTATCACCGGAAAGCTTATGCCTGATGAAGGCAAAGTGGAATGGGCCAAAAATGTCCGTGTGGGCTATCTGGATCAGCACACGGTACTGGAAAAGGGCACTTCCATCCGGGAAACTCTGGCTTCCGCCTTTTCCTTCCTGTTTGAAATGGAAGCTCAGATGAATGAAATATGCGATAAGATGGGGGAAGCCACCCCGGAAGAGCTGGAAGTATATATGGAAGATTTGGGCACAATCCAGGATATGCTTACCATGCATGATTTTTATATGATAGACGCCAAAGTGGAGGAAGTGGGGCGCGCCCTGGGCCTTGCGGATATCGGACTGGACAAGGATGTGGCCGACTTAAGCGGCGGGCAGCGCACCAAGGTTCTGCTTGGCAAGCTGCTCTTGGAGAAACCCGATATCCTTCTCCTTGACGAACCTACCAACTATCTGGATGCAGAACATATCGAATGGCTGAAACGGTATCTGAACGATTATGAAAACGCCTTTATCCTGATATCTCATGACATTCCTTTTTTAAACAGCGTTATCAACCTGATTTACCACATGGATAACCAGGCCCTGACACGCTATGTAGGGGATTATGACAAATTCCAGGAAGTCTATGCCATGAAAAAGTCGCAGCTGGAGGCCGCTTACAACAAGCAGCAGAAGGAAATTGCGGATCTCAAGGATTTTGTAGCCAGAAACAAAGCACGGGTCGCCACCAGGAACATGGCCATGTCCCGTCAGAAAAAACTGGATAAAATGGATGTGATTGAGCTTGCCGGCGAAAAGCCTAAGCCGGAATTTCATTTTAAAGAGGCCCGTACCCCCGGCCGTTACATTTTTACCACGCAGGATCTGGTGATCGGTTATGACGATCCGCTTTCCACGCCGCTGAACCTGTCCATGGAACGGGGTCAGAAAATCGCCCTCATCGGTTCCAACGGCATAGGTAAAACCACGCTTTTAAAAAGTATACTCGGCCTGATCCCGCCTCTTTCCGGCGCCGTAGAGCAGGGGGATTATCTGAGCATAGGCTATTTTGAACAGGAGATGCCGCCGGATATATCCACCAGCTGTATTGAGGAAATCTGGCAGGAATTCCCCGGTTTCACCCAGTATGAGGTCCGCTCCGCCCTGGCGAAATGCGGGCTGACCACAAAACATATCGAAAGCATGGTAAAGGTCTTAAGCGGCGGCGAGCAGGCAAAGGTACGTCTGTGCAAGCTCATCAATAAGGAAACCAACATCCTGCTTCTGGACGAGCCTACCAACCATCTGGACGTGGATGCAAAGGCCGAACTGAAGCGCGCGCTTCAGGAGTACAGGGGAAGCATTCTCATGGTTTGTCACGAACCTGAATTTTATGACGGGCTGGCAACCGATGTCTGGGACTGCACCAAATGGACGACAAGGGTATTCTGACTTCTGCAGGTTATTCCGGCGGAGGTTCCCCTCCGGATATCCTTACTGATTTACCGGAGTCCATACCAAAGGTTCCAGAGAACACTGCCAAGCAACGGCTGCAGGGTCATCATAATAAGAATGACAATGGCAAAGGAAAGCTCCATCTCGTATCGGCAGACGGGACTTTCCGCGCCGGAGCTTTTATTTCCGCAGCTTTTATTCCTACAGCCTTTACTGCCGCAGCATTCCTCATTCACAGTCTGTGCCTTCATACAGGCATCCTCCGCATTTCCTTGCACATTTCCTTCCGCTTTCGCCTCCTGACCGCCTGCTTCCTCCACTGCCCACAGACTTCCGGGCTCCGGCTTTTCTCCCACGCCGAACCTGCCGCACGTCCTGGGAAAAATGCGGTTTATTGCCAGAAACAGCAGATATCCCAGCCATGTGCCCATAGTATTCATAAGCAGATCATCAATATCTGTAGCCCGGAAGGAGAATAACTGCGCAGCCTCAATAAACAGAGAAAAGAGGAAGCCGATGCTCACCGTCTTTTCCACCATCTGTTCCCGCCGCCAAAGCAGAGGGACAAGAAATCCCAGTGGTATAAACAGCAGCGTGTTTTCAAAATATTGTCTGGAATTACTGAAAAATTCCGCCATAGGAATCATATTGATATTAGCGTCAAAATGAAATTCCTGAAACGCCGGCACCCCTGTCAGCGTCAGAATACCAGCCAGCAAAAATGCAAACAGAAAGACACCCGCCGTATGCCATCCGCTTATTTCACACTTTCCTTTCCCCTGAGCCGTACTGCACTGTGCCATACCCTTTTGCGCCGTGTTGCGCATCCTTTTATGCACCGTGCCCTCCAGCCATCCCAGAAAAGGAATGGAAAGCGCCAGTCCGCTGCCGGCTCCTATTGCCAAATTCAGGATAAATAACATTCCCTCATCCTCCCCTTTCAGACAGTTTTCTTTTATCTGTTTCCATCATAACCTGTTAATTATAAAACTTTCTTCACTTCCCATTAAGATTCTCTAAAGATCAGGCTATTTATTTCTGTATAGACACCGTTCAGGCTGCCGTTCGTTTTTTATTGTATATTTGCCCGTACTCCATTATAATAAAAACAAATTGATATGAGGGATAGTTATGATGATTACTGAAAAAAATGATTCCAAATCCAAAAGGAAAATAATAATATGCGCTGTTGCCATCGGCATCCTGGCGACTGTAAATATAGTTCTGCTTATTTTGTTGCTGCAGTCCGGCGGAGGGCCGGGCAGGCACGGCGCCGTAAATGTGGGGATTACTGAAAATCCGGCCGTTATAAGCTCCCGCCTGGAAGAAAGCAAAAAGCCGGATTCCATCCTTCAGAATGTGCTGGAACAGTTCCGCAGCATCCGGGAAGAAAAGGAAAAGCAGGCGGGGTCAAGAATTCCTTACCCTTCCCTGCGATCTCACCGACATCAGTGTCGGCCCGGATGAGACCTCTGTGGAGGAAGGCATTTATCTGGATATTTATGAGGATTTGAATGAAACAAGGTTTTTATATTCCACTGACTATGACGATTTGATTTTTGAATATAAAGCAAATACGATCATATATGCCGATGGCGGCCAGTCCCTGCCCAATGAGGATTGGCTGTGACCGTGAGACACAATTAAGAGGCAATCAATATGGATCTGATAAATCAATTTATAGAAAATTACAAGAAGAAAATAAACTTTTACGAAACAGCAGGACGCATTGCCGCCGAAATGCTGGAGGATGCCCTGCGCTCCTCCGGTATCCGCGCCATGGTAACCTCGCGCGCCAAGAGCCCCAGCCGGCTCAAAATCAAGGTGACGCAGCGGAATGAAAAACGGGAAACTCCCTATAAAAACATGAGCGAAATCTATGCGGATATCGCCGACCTTTCCGGCGTACGCGTGTCCCTCTATTTCCCCGGCGACCGTGCCAAAGCGGATCGGGTCATCAACAACCTGTTTACAGTGGCTGAAACCAAGAAATTCCCAGTGCAGTCCAAACAGCCTTCCTACAACAAACGTTTTTCCGGCTACTGGGCCACCCATTACCGGGCTTCCATGAAGGAAGATTCCCTGGATAAAACCCGGATAAAATATGCCCCTGTCCGCCTGGAAATCCAGGTAGCGTCCGTTCTGATGCATGCCTGGTCGGAGGTGGAGCATGATTTGGTTTACAAGCCGCTTCAGGGCACCCTGTCCGATGAAGAGCTCGCCATCCTTGACGAACTGAACGGTCTTGTCCTCAGCGGCGAGATAGCTCTGGAACGGCTGCAGGCTGCAGGAAACGAGCGAATCCAGAGTAAAAATACATCCTTTAACAACCAATATGATCTGGCGGCTTATCTTTACAATTATCTGAGCACCCGGTATAAGCGGATGGATATCGAACCGCGCATGGGAAATGTAGAACTGCTTCTGCGTCTGATGGGACGGCTGAAAATAGCCAACGCCAAAGAGCTTGAACCGATTCTGAAGTCCACAAAGCTTGTCAACGACAAGCGGACCATCTCAGAACAGCTCTCCGACCAAATCATCTGCGGCAATGAAAAACGCTATCATCTTTACATGGAGCTTCGCGCCCCCGGAGAAAAGCTGAGCAAAGAGCAGTACCAGGCCATGGAATACTTCATGAAGCCATGGATTAGCCTGGAAACCATTCTCGGCAGGCTGACCCTGAAAAGCAATCCCAAGGCAAGAGGCACCTTTAATGTGAACAGCCTGAAACGGATGAAGGTACTTTCCAAGGAAAACCTGGACCGGGTGGTTGCGTTGCGGAACGCCCGGAATGTCCTCGTCCATGGAATAGAAATTCCCGATATGGCCGCCCTTATAAAAATGGGTGACGATGTGCGGGAAATCCTTTCCCAGCTGGCGGCTTCCGGGAATACATAAGCAGTTGTTTTTTATAATGTCCTGGAAAATTGCAGGAAAAAGACGTTGGCCGTTTATCAGCCAACGTCTTTTTATATAAGAATATATGAATTTATAATAACTGTTCAGCAGGTCAACGCATCTACCGCGCTGACCATAAGAAAGTAAATCAGGAATGTTACAAACGCTTCCTTTCAGAATTTTAGTTCGTCCTTTTTCATGCTTCAAATGAATCATCTCATGCCTCAGCAGACGCTGGAATAAAAGCAGTTCCGTCTACCCCGGTCTTTTCCGCAAGAGCTGCAAAAACATTCTACAGGGAAGCTGTTAATTCAATCATCACTTTTTTCTCTGATCATTAACCCACTTTACCAGTTCATCTATTTTATCACAAATTTTTCTCGCACCATTCCTGAAGCGGACATTGTGTACATTTGGCATTACGCGCTGTACAGATCTCCCTTCCCAGATAAATCAGCTGAAAATTAATCCGGTTCCAGTGATCCTTGGGCAGAACCTTCATCAATTCCTGTTCCGTCTGCTGGGGGTTTTTCCCTTTTGCCCATCCCAGCCTATGGGAAATCCGAAATACATGGGTATCCACCGTAACCCCGGGAATCCCATAAGCATCCGCGAGAAAAAGCGTGGCCGTCTTTCTTCCCACGCCGGCCAGCTTCAGCACTTCTTCCAGCTTATCCGGAACTTTCCCGCCATAATCTTTTACAAGCTGTTCACAACATTTTTTCATGTTTTTCGCCTTATTTTTATAAAGCCCCACTGACCGGATATATTCCTCTATCTCTTCCACCGGGGCCTGTGCCACTTCCTCCGCCGTCCGGAATCTTCCAAACAGATCGGGAAGGGCCTCATCCACCTGTTTATCCGTGCTCTGGGCGCTGAGCATTATCGCTGTCAGCAGCTGCCAGTCCTGATTATGATAAAACCCGTCTTTTGTAGTACCATAAATCTTATCCAGAGTCTCCAATATATGCTGTAGCTTCTCTTTTTTTGTCATCGGTGTTTTCCCCCTGCTGACTGTTTTCTTCATCTGTGTTATCATGAAATAACGGGCTTCAGAATCTCCCGAAGCTCCCGTTGCTGCAAAATGGCTGCTATACAATTTATTATAACGGGAATGCCGGCAGGACGCAACTTGGAGGTTTTGCCGCACAGCGGATAGCTGGCGGCGGCATCTGCCCGCTTCCCTTCTTATGGAGAAAAAATATGGACGGTTTTTCCAACCTGAAACATGCCCTGCTTGCGGAGCAGGTCCAGGAACAAATCTATCAGTTTATACTAAACACCCCTCTGCCTGTCGGTGCGCGCCTTCCCAATGAATTTGAACTGGGCCGGAAATTCGGCGTGGGGCGAAGCACTGTCCGGGAGGCGGTAAAGCTGCTTGTTTCCCGTGGTATTCTGGAAGTGAGAAGAGGTTCGGGAACCTATGTAGTTTCAACCACTCCCGCAGACCTGGAGCCGCTGGGACTGAGAAAAGCAGAGGATAAAATGGCACTCGCCCTGGATTTGGCTTATGTACGGATTATACTGGAACCGGGAATTGCAGAAATGGCCGCCCTTAAAGCCCGTCCCGCAGACGTAGAAAAGCTGGACAGCCTGTGCCGCCTCATCGAAAGACGAATTGCCAGGGAAGAAAGCTACATTGACGAGGATATTGCTTTTCATACCTGCTTTGCAGAATGTTCCGGCAATATCGTGGTAAAGCAGCTCATTCCCATCATTGATACTGCCGTCCTGATGTTTGTCAATGTAACCCACCGCCGGCTAACCAAAGAAACCATCCAGACCCACCGCGCCATTACGGATGCCATTGCAGAACATGATTCCATCGGCGCCAAAACAGCGATGCCGATGCATATGATTTATAACCGGGATATGATAAAGCAATTGATAAAAGAACAGGAAGCTCCTGCCCTGGCCCACCCAAACCATAGGGATAAAGCAAAAGACATCTGATGATTTATATTTTGCTCCGCAAAACAAGGAGGAAAATCCCTCTGCTCGCCAGAGGGCTCGCATTTTGCTCCGCAAAACAAGGAGGGATTGACAAATGGAATTGAATAGTCAGCGGGTCAGGGCACTGGCCCCGGAAAACGATCCACTGAAAATCGGCATGGGTTGGACGGTTGAGGATCTTGATAAGCCGCAGATTCTTGTGGAAAGCACCTTCGGGGACAGCCATCCGGGAAGCGCGCATCTTAATCTTTTTGTGGGAGAAGCCATGAAAGGGATCCGGGATTCGGGCGGCAGGGGCGCGCGTTATTTTACGACGGATATCTGTGACGGAATCGCCCAGGGGCATGACGGAATTAACTATTCCCTCGCCCACCGGGATATGATTGCCAATATGATTGAAATACATGGCAATTCCACTGGTTTTGACGGCGGTGTATTCATCGCCAGCTGTGATAAATCCGTTCCGGCCTGTCTGATGGGGCTGGCAAGGCTTAATATGCCCTCCATCGTCATTACGGGGGGCGTCATGGAAGCCGGACCCGACCTGCTTACTCTGGAACAAATCGGCGCTTATTCCGCAATGTGCCAGCGCGGCGAAATTACTGAAGAAAAGCTTACCTATTATAAACAGAATGCATGCCCCTCCTGCGGCGCATGCTCCTTTATGGGAACCGCTTCCACCATGCAGATTATGGCGGAAGCGTTGGGATTGATGCTTCCCGGTTCAGCACTGATGCCCGCCACCTGCCCGGAGCTGAAGGAGATGGCCTATAAAGCAGGCAGACAGGTAATGGAACTGGTTAAAGCAGGGCTGAAGGTAAGTGATATAGTAACAATGGAAGCCTTTGAAAACGCGATCATGGTTCACGCGGCTATTTCCGGCTCCACCAATTCCCTGCTGCACATCCCGGCAATGGCCCATGAGCTCGGCATGGAAATCGATGCGGACACCTTTGACCGGATGCACCGCGGCGCCCACTATCTCCTGGATATCCGCCCCGCAGGCAAATGGCCCGCACAGTTTTTCTATTATGCAGGCGGCGTGCCTGCCGTCATGGAGGAAATAAAATCCATGCTTCATCTGGATGTCATGACGGTCACGGGAAAAACCCTGGGAGAAAACCTGGAGGAGCTGAAGCAGAACGGTTTCTATGAAAAATGCAGCGTATCCCTGGAAAAATGGGGGCTGAAGCGTACGGACGTCATACGCCCCTTTGATAATCCCATCGGTTCGGACGGAACCGTTGCCATTCTCCGCGGCAACCTCGCCCCGGAGGGCTCTGTTGTAAAACACTCCGCCGTACCTGCCGAAATGTTTCAGGCAGTTCTTAAAGCCCGCCCCTTTGACTGTGAGGAGGATGCCATCGCCGCTGTTTTATCCCGGAAAATCCGTCCCGGAGATGCGGTCTTTATCCGTTACGAAGGGCCTAAGGGAGCAGGGATGCCGGAAATGTTCTATACTACGGAAGCTATTTCTTCCGATCCGGGGCTTGGCAAATCCATTGCACTGATTACAGACGGCAGATTTTCAGGCGCCTCCAAAGGCCCTGCCATCGGCCATGTTTCTCCGGAAGCCGCTGACGGCGGACCGATTGCCCTTGTGGAAGAGGATGACCTGATACGTATTGACATTCCGGCCCGTGTGCTGGAGATCATCGGCGTCAAGGGCCGGGAGCTTCCTCCAGAGGAAATAGATAAAATTCTGGAAGAACGAAGAGCTAACCTGAAGCCCAGGGAGCCGAAATATAAAAAAGGAGTGCTGAAAATTTACTCCGAACATGCGGTTTCACCCATGAAGGGCGGCTACATGGAGTAAACCTCTCCGCTTAAGTTTACGGGCTGTCAAAAGGGAACCCCGGCCTTTCCGCCGCAGGTTCCCTTTTATATCAGTTCCATCCACATTTCTCACATTGCTCCCGCCATTTATACAGCTCTCCAACTGGCAGTCGAAAAATTCATCATCCACACAGTCCATGCCGAATACTTCAACAATCGTGTCCTGCAGGGCAAAATGGTAAAGTGCGATCAGATCATAAAATGCCGCCGCCTCCTCCGGCATAAGTTCACTATATTTTAAATACGCAGGCAGAAAACGGGCAAACACCTCACGGGATTTCTCATAGCCGTTCTCCTGAAACTCAAAATAATCGGTCATATTACAGATTAATACCGGATCATACATGGGAAAACCTCTTCAACCCTGGGATACGCCTTTCGCGCTGTGAAATTTCCCCAGCAAAGCACCAATTGCCTCCGCATCCTGTTCTGTATCCACTTCTTTGCCTTCTATGAACTCATACAGAATATAAAGATGCTCTCCGTCTTCTTCACTCGTATGGACACGAGGTGAGCCATCTCGGGTAAAAATAACCGGCGGCACGGAAAATCCCTGTTTCATCAGAAATACATGAATCTCCAGTGATTTATGCACCGTATCAAAAAACGCTGGTTTCGTAATCCGCAGGAAATACTTATCCCTGCCGGAAAATACAGCATAAGCCATACTGCCGCTGTCCCGTACAAACTCCAGACTGTCAAAACACACGGGATAGTGCTCATTCAATATTTCCAGAATCTTTTCCTTCTCCATTTTTTTCCCTCTGTTCTTCTTATGAAAAATATATGGGAGAGGCCGTATCCTCCTGTATGTTCAACAGCATGGGCGGCAGCTATTTTCAGGGAATTTTTGAAAAGTGCGGCTATGCCTCCACCTTTGTAAGCCTGGAACAGCTTTGTTCCAACAGGGAAATGTATCTGCAGACGCTTATGGCCTATATTGACAAAGGCGTACCCGTCATTGCCGTCACCCGTTTTGGCGGGGACGCTCCCTGGGGTATTTATGCAGGTTATGAGGAATACGGCAGAACCCTGCTTTATTTTTTGGGTGATAAAACGGAGCCTGAACGGATTCCCGCACAACAGGCAATCGATGAACAACAGACAGCGACCTATGCCGGCCAGGGCTGGCTGTTTATCGGTGAAAAGAAGCGCACAGTGGATTTGGCGCAGATCTACAGGAACATTATTATCGATATGCCCCGGCTGCTCACCGTAAAAACGGACGGGTTCTGTTTTGGCCCGGAAGCCTTCCGCGCCTGGGCTGAGAGCATAGAAAGCGGAAAATTCGACGCTATGAGCCTTGAAAGCTTTGAGGACGGCTGGGATTCCCATATCAGCAATATCTGCAACATGGCGACTAATGGCAGCTGTGTTTTTACCTTTCTGGACAGAGCGCGGGAACTGAATCCTGATTTTGCCTTCCTCGAGGATATCGGCAGACAGTACAGGCGCACGGCGGAACTGGAATAACGACAACGGAAATGATTTGGAAGCCCTGGGTGGAGGCTTTAATGTCACTCTCCCCAACCTCCAGGACAAAACCAGGCGCGGCAAAATTGCCGCAAAAATAAGGGAGGCCGCCGCATGTATGGATAAGGTACTTGAAATTCTGCACGCCAATCTGCCTGAACATCCGTAACAACTGACGCCTGCCAGCATCTTCTCTTGATTTTTCCCCCACTGCCCTTTACAATAAGAGAAAAGCGGCCCTTGAGCCACTTTTCTCCAAAGGAAACTGCTGCGTTCCTCCTTTTCCTCATGGAAGGAGTGAAAATGTGCAGTAAAGTGACGCTTATTACAGAAGATATGCTCGCAGGTGTTTATCATCGGATAAAAACCTGCCGGAAGTGTCGGAACAGGAGCCTTAATGCTTACAAAAAAGCAAAAAAATACGCTGCTTTACATTCTGTTTGTTTTTATTTTGTGCTCTGCCGCCATGGATTTCGAATTTCTCGTCCTGAAAACGGACGAAACCTTCCTGGCGGAAAATATATTCTGCAAGCTCTTTGCCCTCCTCATGATTTATCTGTGTCTGGAAGACCGGAAACTCACCTGGAGAAGCATCGGCCTGCGCCGCAGCGGTATTACCAAAGGTATGATTCTGGGTTTTTCCATCGGTATTATTACCTTCACGGCCTCATATCTGGTGGAATTCATCCTACTTCTTATCCTTGGCAAATCTCCCAAGCCTGGTTTTTACCTCACCAGTTTTTCCCTGACCAACCGGACAGCCACCAAACTTACCGTCTCAGCGATCCTTATCTGCATTGCCGGAAATATCATAAATGTACTGGCGGAGGAAGGCCTTTTCAGAGGGCTTTTCTACAAGCTGGGCCGCCGCGCCCTTTCCGTAAAATACGCCAACCTGCTCCAGGCGCTGCTTTTTAGCATCTGGCATCTGATTACGGTTGTTGTATGGTACAGGCAGGGCAGCCTGACAATTCCCTCTGCGCTGCTTTTCGGTGCCGGCTATCTCCTCACCGCCGGTATCTCGGGCTTTGCATGGGGCCTGTGCGTCACGCTCACCTGTACTCTCTGGACAGGTATCTTCCAACATTTTTTTAATAATGTTATCGGAAGCTTCCTGCATGTGGTCACAGCTACAGGGACAGATGAGCTTCAGATATTCCGGCTTGCGCTGTCCAATGTGCTTTCCCTCCTTCTTGTCATACTGCTTGCAAAACACAAAAAACAGCCGGCCGGCCGCAGGCAGCGCAGCATGAAATCCATGCATTCCAACGCAGGGCAGCGCTCAAAATCTTCAATCCCCACTGCCGGAAAGGCATCAAAACCAGGACGGCGCAAACGGCGGGGCAATTAACCCCGATATAAGCCGCCGAAGCATAACCGCATACTGAAACATTCCCCCGGAAGCTGCCGCTTTTGCAGTCTTCCGGTTTTTTTATTACAAAATAGCATTGACATCCACAGATTACCTGCTATACTGTAATTACTACGACAGACATAGTACGACAGATGAAGTAGAAGAAAAAGTTCCCTTGGCCTGGCAGATTGTTTCCGCCGCCTGCGGAAGTTAAAAGGAGCTGATGAGTTGATAAGCAGTGATGTCATCCGCGGCTACAATGATACCTTCATTCTTTTCTTTCTGCTGGACGGCCCCTCTTACGGCTACGAGATTTCAAAGCATATCAGAGAGCAGTCCGATGGAAAATACATTATTAAAGAGACGACGCTGTACTCCGCCTTCACAAGGCTTGAGAAAAACGGTTATATTGAATCCTTTTCCGGGGATGAGACAAACGGAAAGCGCCGTACATACTACCGCATTACGGAAACCGGCCGGCGTTATTATGCGGAAAAGTGCGAAGAGTGGAAAGTAACCAAGGAAGTTGTTGAACAGTTCATACGTCTGTAAAGAAAGGAACCATATGGAAACGATTAGAATTTATCTGGAAAATATGTTTAGCAGATTACCCCGTACTCCTGAAATAATCAAACTGGAGAACGATATGCTCCGGACAATGGAAGATAAATACGAAGAATTAAAGATGGAAGGCAAATCGGAAAATGAAGCCATAGGAATCGTTATTTCCGAATTTGGGAATATTGATGAGCTTATTGATGAGCTGGGCCTGCTTTCCACAGCCGCAGAGAACGGCGTCGGCAACGGAAACGGCGGTTTCCGGGAAACAGGGAATTCTGGAGACGCCTCCGGCAGCCGTCAGGCGGAAGGCTTTGCGGACTATGACAGCGGGGATATTTACCTGTCCAGGGATCAGGTGGAACAGGTAATCTCCGATACGAGAAAATGCCACCGCATGATGGGCATCGGCATTGCCCTCTGCATTATCGGCCCTGCTTTTATGATACTTCTCGGCGGCATATTTTCACCTGACAGTCCCACCGCCGCCGGATTTATTCGTGATTTTTCCCGCCTTCACGGGCTGCTGACTCTGTTTCCCCTGTTTCTGGGCCTGGCCGTCGGGCTGAGTCTGATTATTTACGGAAGCAGCAGACTGGAGCAGTACAAGTTCCTGAAGCATTCCAACCTGATAGTAAGCCCTTCCCTCCAGTCGTTTATCATGAGTATGCAGGCTGATTTCCAGCCCCAATATGCCGTGATTACAACAATAGGCATTGTGCTGTGCGTGCTTTCTCCCTTTATCCTGATTATCATTTCCCAGATTGGTGAATCCACCTTCCTGGGCGAGGAAAACGGAGGGACCATCGGGGTTTTCTTCATGCTTCTCTTTATTGCCATCGCCGTATATCTCTTTGTAACCTCCAACGGCGAAGAAGAAATTTATAAAATTCTGCTGCAGGAAAAGAAACGGAAGGCGGAAAAAAAGGAAGAACACTTCACCCATTCCTCAAATAGCACAGCAAAGACGATATCCCTGATCCTTTCCGTCTACTGGCCCCTTGTCACCTGCTTTTATTTTGTATGGAGCTTCTTTATCGGCTCCTGGTCAACCAGCTGGCTCATCTGGATTCTGGCCTCCGTTGTCAGGAATGTCCTCAGCTCCGTCCTGAAGGATCTGGAACCGGAAAAGAAAAAGAAAGAAAAAAAGAAGGAAGCGTAGCCTACGCTTCCTTCCTTTTACTGCAACGGCGTTTCCAGATTAATTTTATGCCGCCTATTTACCGGCTCTTTTTATGCCGCCGGTTTTTCTATAACAAATTCCTGGACTCCCATGAATCCGGGCGATACCTCATATTTTTCAAAGCAGACTACCGGGTTGCCATCGGCATTGATATAAAAATTTGTATTCTCATCTACCGTTTTAAATCCGTCAATTGCCGACACATCATCCTCCAGCTGCTTGCCGATTCCCCAGTAAACCACGTTTTCATCCGCCGCCGACCGTTCCTCCATCTGGCGCAGGATGCTTTCATTGGCGATTTCCACGTAATTATCACCGAGAAGATCCCGAAGGGTAAGCTCACGGTTCGAAGCCAGATCCAGGTTGTAATAATAACGCACCCCATAGGCCGCTACCCATGCCTCATCCGTGGTCAGCACCATGGAAAGGATATTTCCCTCCTGATACTTCACCTCGTAATCCACATTGACGGCAATATCACGGTTGCCCCATTCCTCCTCAGTTCCTCCGGTAGCAAAAAATGCATCCTTATATTCCGCGAACTTCTGCTTTGCTTCCGCCACATAATTATCCACTATGGACTGGATTTCGGCATTGATATCCCCTATAAAGGTTTCCTTCTGCTCTTCCGTGCTTCCTGCCAGCCCCTCTTCCACCTGGCTTTCAGGCTGGCCTTCCAGCTGGATTTCCGGAACCTTTACCGTAATATCATGTCCTTCATCCTTCTCATGGTAGGAACGGATGGTCAGAACCTTTGCCAGGGAACCGATAACGGGAAGCTCACTCATTTCCCTTGCAAACACTTCACTTGTGTTGAGACCGATTGTCATGCAGACGAGCAGCGCTGCCGCGGCTGTACCGCAATACCTGAAGATCCTTACGGTATTGCGCGAACGATGCTTTTTTAACGATTTCTCCTTATCCATGGAATGGATGGCATTGTTCACCACATCGTTCAATTCTGCCGGGATTTCTATATTATCATAAACTTTTTTTCCATCTTCAGGCTTTCTCATAATTTATCTCCTCCAAACTTTTTTCCAGTTTTTTAAGAGCCGCATACAATCGTGATTTTACGGTACTCAGATTCGTTTTCGTTACCTCGGAAATTTCCTGAAGGCTCAGCTCCTCGTAGAAACGAAGTACGACTACCGTTTTCATTTCCGGCGGAAGCTTCTGTATTTGTTCGTAGACTTCTCCTGATCCTGCGTCAGCCTTCAAAAAGCCCTCTTCCTGGTATGGCTCTTCTCTTATCTCCGATGGTTCCGTACTGATTTCTTTTTTATGCCTGCGCAGATACTGCAGCGCTTCATTTACTACAATACGGTAAAACCACGTCTTCATTGCAGCCGGGTTTCTGAGTCCCCAGCATTTCTCCAGCGCCTGGCATATGGAATTCTGAACCACATCCAAAGCGCTGTCCCTGTCCTGCACATAACTATAGGCCAGCCGATAAAACTTTTCCTGGTTTTCCAGGATATAAGCCACTGTCATGTCATAAATATCCTGCCTCATTTTAATCCTCCTCCTACTTGTTTTACGGAGCAAAATGCGAGTTTCCCTGGCGAACAGGGGATTTTCCTCCTGTATGCGGGTATTCATCCTGAGCGGATTACCCTTTCAGTATGGAAAAGCCAGGCTGTTATCGGCCGCTTTTCCGAATGGTCCGTTGTCCAACGTTTCCTTTCATACTATAGATGTACAGGTTTGGATAAAAGTTTGAAAAATAAATTATTTTTTGAAGGCAATAATTTTTTGTTCTGTCTCCTTCACGGATTCCTCCTGGAGCTTTTCCAGTATGGGAAAGCCTTTGACGCTTTCGGCCGCATATGTTTTCTGCAGCTCATATTCCAGCGGCAGCCACGTACTGATATCACTTTGATTATGCTGGATTACTGCTTCCAGCTTGTCTAACGCCTTATAGACCCTGGCCTCCTTTGTCTGCAGCGCTTCCATTTCTTCAAACATTGCATGCAGCTCCTGATACAAAGGCTCCGGCAGCTCCCGGAGCAGTCCGTCCATCGCCAGCTTTTCTATTTCCTCATGCTCCTCCGTTTTTTCAAAGGTAGGAATATCCCCTGTTACGGCCTCGCCCAGATCATGCACAAGGCACATCCGGATAACCCGGTCAATGTTGATCTCCCCCAGCTCATCCTTCAGCAGGAAGGCCATAAGCGCCAGCCGCCAGCTGTGGGCAGCCACATTTTCAACAACTCCGTCCGACGTTACGCAGTGCCTTGGCACTGACTTCAGTTTTTCCGCTTTCCCCAGAAAATTAATTAATTCCTTAGCTTCCATACTCTCTTCCTTTCTTTTTATACCCGGCCTTTTCTTTCCTGAAAGGCTCCGGAGTAAATTCCTGTCCGTCACAGAAGCGCCGGACACACGGCAGTCCGGACTGCCAGTGCAAGTGGTACCGGACACACGGCTGATCCTCAAATCTAAAAGTAACCGTACCCTTCCAAAGAGTACGGTTACCATTATAATGCTTATGTACTTAAAAATGTAACTGTAAGGGTACAAAGTAATTATTTATTAAGAATATTTTAAATATTCTTAACGGTTCACCACTATCACGCTTATTAGCAATCTCCCTTTCATAACAGTTAAGATGTCTGAGCCGCCGCATCACTTACGCTCCGGACCGCCCTGCCTACCAGATATCTTGACAAATTAAAGCTCCTGATTCCCATTCTATCCGCTTTGTCCTGCATCCTACTGAAATAACTCTGCATGGCCGTGGAATTTTCCGTCAGGTAAGCATAATTCTCCGGCTTCGCCAGCACCGGCGCAGCGTCTGCGGAAAGATGGCTCAGATAATTGAAATCCCTGTAACTGTTCTCCGCCTGCTCCGCCGCGTTCCCTTCCAAATTCACATATTGGATGTTATATCTTGCAATCCAGTAATCCGGCTTTGCAAAAGCAAGCACCAGATAGAAAACCGTCACCACCATCATACAGTACCGAAACAGCCGGAAATCCGGGCGGAAAATAGTAACGATAATCCCCGCCAGCACAAAAGCCGTCACCGCCAGCGCCCATAATACAATAATCCTCAGAAAGGTAAGCTGGCAAATCCTGATATACAGAATCATACGATATGCACTGGAAGCCACCATAATATAGGTACAAAGGGAAATTACGGTGAGAATGGCCTTCAGCACCCTGCTCTCCCTGAAAAAGCCCAGACATACCAGCACAATGACCAGATTGATCAGACATACCGCCAGCAACTGGAAAAAACCCTGCCTTGCGTAGGATGAATACGTATATCCTTCAGGCAGCTTCATCTGCCCCATAAAGAGATATACAATCTGAATCATGCTGAACACCAGATACAAAGCCGCCAGCACCGAGGTAAAGGTAATCGCCAGCACCGGCTCCTGATTCCGGTTTTTCTTACACTCCTTCTTAATAACCCTGCTGTTCAGCATGGCAATAAAACAATAGGAACCAAGGAAGCCGAAGGCCAGCATACACAGGATGCACAGAATACTCAGGATATTAATGTGACGGAAAACCCGGACAAACAGATCCCTGAACACTGCGTCCGCGCTTACAAGAAGAGCCAGGATTAACAGCGTCAGAGGCACTGCCACCAGTATTCCCAAAGCCACATACCGGCCCTTTCCATCCTTTTTCCCCTCCTGGACAGCCTTTACCCGCCATGCGGCACCGTCGCTGAAGGGCCGCCCCAGACAGGCCACCGTTTCCAGCAGACACTGGCCTATGGCAAGCAGAAATTTGGAAAAATTCCATTTGCTGTCATCTAAATACTGATGAAGCATCAGGCTGATGGTGAGAAGAAAAAGTCCTGTTTTTGTAAAGAGCTGTATGCTCAGATTGTCTGTGAGGAAAACGGATACGCCCAGCAGGAGCATGCTCACAACGGTGAAGGTACTGTCTTTTTTCAATGGAACCCCTGACCTTCTGGTACATAAGCCAAAATAGATAAGGGTTCCTGCGACGAAAAAAGGGTAGGTGATCCCCGATGCATTTTTATACAGACAGAATGTATAAAACAGGGCATACACCGCGCCGGCCCATCCGAAAAAAGGAAAATTCCGGCGCATAACAGCCGTGCGCCGCTCTTCCTCCAGCCGTTGTTCTTCCATCCTGAGCTCCTCCGCCCTCCGGCGTTCCTCCTCCGCTCTCCGGCGCTGCTCCTCTTCCGCCATCCTCCGGTTGTTTTCTTCCATATAGTTTCCGTTTACCATGTCCATTCTTCCATAATCCATTCTGCTCCGGCTCCTTTCAAAGATCTTTCGGCTCAATTGCCCCATCCTCTTCCTCATCCTCCACATACTGCAGAATATCACCGGGCTGACAGTCCAGCGCCTTGCAGATGGAATTGAGAGTGGACAGACGTACCGCTTTTGCCTTGTTATTTTTCAAAATTGACAGGTTGGCAAGAGTGATATCCACCTCTCCCGCCAGCTCCGTCAGGCCCTTTTTCCGTTTGGCCATCATAACATCCAGATTAATAATTATCGCCATCTTCCACCTCCTAAATTGTCAGGTCATTTTCCAGCTTATAGGCCACCGCCCGGTCAAAAACCTGGCTCAGCACTTTGCTGAACAGCCCCGCAATCACAAATACGAGGATAACGATCATCACCGCCGGTGTCAGATACAACAGCAGCCTTCCTGCGGTGACAAGGGCGATCAGGAAGCTGTAGGTCCCCATCCTGTTCAGGCTTTTCACATTTGCCTCCACAAAACAGTCGTTGGCAAGCACCGTACGGAACATATTCCGCAGTTCATACAATATCAGCTCCGCCAGCACGCCGGAAATCGCAAATAATATCACCAGATGAATATAAAACTGTTCAAAATAGGAATTGAAATACCCGTAAATCTTCACGGAAACCGGCAGCGTCACCGTTACCGCAATCCCTGCAAAAAACATAAAATCCAAAAGCCCCTTTGTAAAACGTGTGAGTGTATTTCCCTTCATCCCTTCCTGTCCTCCTGCAATCATTAAATAAACCTTTCAACCACATACAGCCTTGCGGCTTCACCATCAAACAGAAAATATACGCAGGATTCATCCTGCTTCTTATCCTTCCCCATATCGGTAACCGATTCAAAATCCCGATACCATTCCTTCTTCCCGTCCAGCCCGTCAAGAATCTCCACAATCCGCTTCCTGTCGGCATCCTGCAGTCCTTCTGCGTTCCCCCATACGGGAACCTCCTTCCCCTCCCGGTATTCAAATACATGATACCGCTCTCCATCCCCATGAAAGCTGGGCCCGCTGTCAATCTCATAAACCTCCACACACCCTGCTGGTAGAGAAAGCCCCCAGTTATTCCTGATAACCTTCAGATAAGAATTCCTCCCCGCCGCCCGCTGTATCATTGGAAGCCCTGCTGCCAGGACAACCGCAATAACTACTGCAATCACTGAAATCAGTTTCTTCTTTTTACTTTTCATTGTCCATTCTCCTTTGCAGCGGTACAGCAGCCCATAAAGTTTCCTGTTTCTCCCATGTATCTCATCCCTTTTCCATAAAATAACACCATGCGCATTGAAAGTCAATATGTTTTTATTGTTTTACAATAAATATTTATTAAGTCAAGGAAAGTACATTCAAAATATTATATTTATTTATTTGACTTTCCGGCAAATTAATGGTAAACTAATATAGAGGCAGTTCCGGGTGAATAGCTGCCGCACCGATAAATGAATTCAGGTAAAAGTCACTTAATTAAAGTGGCTTTTTCTTTTTATAAGCAACAAGTCAGGAAGACGTACCTGTGCGTGCATCTGACGACTGCCTTGAATATCAGATATTCCAGAATTTCAGGATAAATACCCGGTTATTTACAGCCTGATATCTGGCTTCAGGCGCAATGGATACACGGAAGGCCTCCCGCTATCCGGAAAGAGGTGGTTTTATGGCAATACAACGAGTTCTGATAGGTTGCCCCATACGTGAAAAAAGCAGTATTCTCCGGGCATTTCTGATTTCCCTGAAAAGTCTGCTTCACAAAGATTTTCTTATTGATTATGTTTTTGTTGATGATAACGAAAAAGAAACTTCCAGACAGCTTCTGTCTGCTTTCAAAAGAGATGGCTCCTCAGTTATGGTTTTACCCGCAGTAAAAGGGAAAACCGAAACGAGTGAGATAACAGATATAAGAGATGAAACCAGGCTGGTACGCGTGGCCGGATACCGCAACCGAATTATCCGTTACGCCCTGCAGCACGATTACGATAGACTTTTCCTTGTGGACTCGGACCTGATACTCCATCCGCAGCTCCTGGAATATCTGCGCGCTTCCGGGAAAAGGCTGTTTCCGAGCTGTTCTGGATAAAGAACCGCCTTGGCACGCTCTCCCGCCCCAACGCATGAATCATGGAAAAAAGGGCTTTGGATTCAGACAGCCGCAATGCCGCCTGATCCGCGGCTGCTCTTCTCACAGATTCCCTTTTTAATCCCTCCGTATATCACAGGCCCCCGGCGTAGCAATTCCCAGCCGGCGTCCATATTCAATTATAGTCCCTGCAAACATATCAATTTCCATCCGTTTACCTGCCTCCAGATCCTGCAATGTGGACGGCTTGATCTGAAATGGAAGCGCCATCAGCGTTGATTCCTGCCTGTCCATATCCTCTTTCCCCAAATCCACTCCCAGCTTTGGATCATAGCTGGTACATCCATCCTTCATCACAACGGAAACCCGCATATAAGAATAAAGCACTTTGCCCTCCCCATACGCCTCTATTACCCGCTGCTCACTGTCCACACCATTCAGCACCGAGAGAATCACCGTATTCTCTCCCACCTGGTTCCGGATATCCTCAATTGCCTGATCCAGCCCATACCCCTTCACGGCAATAATCACCAAATCCGCAGGCTCAACCACAGGAAAATACCGGCGCGTACCATTTATTACAATTCCATTTTCCTCCAGCCGCTTCTTCCTATCCCCTCCGGCAATCACCCTGAACTTCTCTCCGAACTCCTCATAAAGCCTGGGTGCGAAATACGCTCCCATAGCCCCCAGACCAATCAATATTCCTGCCAAAGCTTATGTCAAACGCCTTTTTTATTCCCTGCCCACACCAATAAAATACATAAATCTGACTAAGATAATACATTTTTTTCCGGCCGCCCTTATTGTAATATCAGGCTGAGGGACCTACTTGGGAAAGCCGCGCCAAACGCGGAGAATGGGGTATTTTATGAGCAAACTTATACTTGATTTCAACTGGCTGCTGGGACACCTGCGCCGCATCTACTTTATGGCTCTGCCCGAAAACGAAGAAGACTACGAAAAAAGCCGCGGCTACTACATAGCGGGGGATTCCGCCACACAAACCATAGCCCAGCTGGCAGGCGGAACCTTCCTCGTCTCCTTAATGCTCTCCGTCAACATCCCGGATGCCGCCATTGGGGTCATCACCTCCATGGCGAGCTTTGCTGCCCTTTTTCAGCTCTTCACCATGCAGAAAATCAACCGACTCAAAAAAAGGAAGCTCTTTGTCTCCCTCTGCGTCCTCCAAAAACTCTTCCTCGCCCTGATTTTCTTCATCCCCCTCATGTCCCTGGAAAACCACGCCGCACAATTCCTCATCATTACAGGCTACTTTTTTGCCCAGGCCTGCACACAGATCGGCACCCCCGCCACCCAGGACTGGATCGCCACCCTCGTCCCCATGGAATTACGCGGCCGCTACTTCTCCCGCAAAGACGCCATCGCCGTATTCGTCACCGTTACCACCATGCTCCTTGCAGGCGTTATCATGGACAAAACAGCCGGACCGCTCCAACACATCGGCTTTCTCATCAACGGCAGCCTCATCCTCATCCTGGTAATCCTTAATTTCTGGGCCTTCAGCTGCATGAAAGAGCCCCGCCATGCCCGCCTCAACGCCTTCGGCCAGGAAATGCACGGCCACCTTGCCAGAAAAAACAAAGAAGACGCCCCTGCCAGACAAAAAGGCGTCCTGAAAACAGAAATCCTCGAAGCCTTCCGCAATCCCGACTTCCGCAAGGCCTTCTGGACCAATATCCTGTGGCTTACCGCCTTTTACGCCTCCTCCCCCTTCAACACCAGCTACCAGATAAAAGACCTCAGCCTCCCATTCACCTTCATCATGGTAGTGGGCTTCTTCGGCAACCTCATAAGAATTGCCATCACCCCCATGGTAGGCCGCATGGGAGACCGCTACGGCATGGCCTGCATATACAAATACTCCCTCGTCGGCATACTCCTCAACTTTGCCTTCATGGCCCTCTCCGTCCCCTCCAACGCCTACCCCATGACCATTGCCGCCACCATCTTCTCGGCAATAGGCTGGAGCTTTGCGGGCATCGGCCTCTTCGGCATACAGCTTGAACTCATAAACGAGGAAAAAAGAACCCTCCAGCTCTCCATCCTCTCATCCATCGGAGGCGTTTACGGCTTCCTCGTCTCTTTCCTCGCCGGCCGCCTCCTCTCCCACCTCCAACACACCCCCCTAATCCTGGCCGGCCGCCCCCTCTACGCCCAACAAATCACCAACACCCTGGGCGTCCTCTTCCTCACCGCCCTCATCCTCTACACCAAATTCGTCGTCCAAAAAAGAGAAACCCAACTCCACCCCTAACCCCTCCCCAACTCCACCGCCCTTATCTCTTGCCCTTTATCTCTTGCCCTTTGCCTTTATTCCTTGTCCTTAAAAACCTACCCCAGGAGGCCGCCGCCTTTCCATGGGGGCAAGCAGGCTGAATTAGAGCAGGGAGTTTCTCCGCGGACGGCCAGGGCCTTTCTGGCGTGATGGGGGCGTTTATTCCGGCAGACTCCGGCTGAGGTATGTTTTGTGAAAGGGTCGTTTAAAAACGTCGGTCCTTGCGTTGTGTCCTTTACAACGCTAGTACCGCTACGTTTTTAACCGAGCGAAAGCGTACCCGCTCACAAAACATACCTCAGCCGGAGCCTGCCGGAATAAACGCCCCCATCACGCCAGAAAGACCCTGGCCGTCCACGGAGAAACTCCCTGCTCTAATCCAGCCTGAAAAGCCCCCATGGAAAGGCGGCGGCCGCCGTCTCCACTACATAAGGCGGATGTGTTGGATGGCTCCGCTCTCCTGGAAAATCTCCCATTCAGCGATATTCACCGCATGATCCCCAATCCGTTCCAGATACTTGGCAATCATCAGCACATCCACACAGGCATCGATATTATCCACACCCTCCTGAAGCATATGAACCAGATCATCCTTCACCTTGGCAAAAAGCTCATCCACCACATCATCATGCCGGATCACCTCATCCGCGGCCCTGCTGTCACGGTTTACAAAAGCACGTACCGCATCATGCACGATTTCCTTAGCCACCTGCAGCATACCCGTAATATGCCTGGAATAAGCATCCAGATCACAATCCCGCAGACGAAGCATCAGCTCCGCAATATCCGCAGTCTGATCCCCAATCCGCTCAATATCCGTTACTACCTTCAGGGCCGCGGATATCATCCGCAGATCCCCTGCAATCGGCTGCTGCCTGGTAATCAGGGAAAGACACTGTGATTCAATGCTTCTTTCCATATCATTGATCACCCGATCTCCCCTGATAATCTGCTGCTCCAGATCTGTATCCTTTTTTTCCACCGCAGTCAGCAGCAGATTAAAGGACTCCTCCACTGCCGCCCCCATTTCCGCCAGGCTTTTCCGCAGGCTGTTTAATTCCTCCAGATACATACTTCTCGTCGTCATAGCTTTAAACCTCACTCCTCTGCTCTGTTATCCGAAACGCCCCGTAATATAATCCTCAGTCCGTTTATCCTTTGGCCTTGCAAAAATATTGGACGTAATATCCTTTTCCACCACTTCCCCCACCAGGAAAAAAGCGGTTTCATCAGAAACCCTGGCAGCCTGCTGCATATTGTGGGTAACCACCACCACCGTATACTTTTTCTTGAGATCCTCCATCAAATCCTCGATTTTTAACGTGGAAATAGGATCCAGCGCCGATGTTGGCTCGTCCATAAGCAGCACCTCCGGCTGTACGGCAAGCGCCCTGGCGATACAGAGCCTTTGCTGCTGCCCTCCTGATAATCCCAGCGCGGACTTTTTCAGCCGATCCTTCACCTCATCAAAAATAGCAGCCCCTTTCAGGCTTTCTTCCACAATTTCATCCAGCCGCGCCTTATTCTTAATCCCATGAATCCTGGGACCATAGGCAATATTGTCGTAAATACTCATCGGAAACGGGTTGGGCTGCTGGAATACCATGCCCACTTTTTTACGAAGCAGGGTTGTATCCACCTTTTCATCATAAATATTCTCGCCGTCCAGCGTGACCTCTCCGTCAATTTTTACGCCGTCCACCAGATCATTCATGCGGTTCAGCGTCTTTAAAAAAGTGGATTTCCCGCATCCCGAGGGACCGATAAAAGCGGTAATGGCATTGGCGGTAATATCCATATCCACATCCTTCAGCGCATGGTTGGCGCCGTAATATAAATTCAGCTTTTTCGTACTTATTTTTGCATTATTCATTCTCATACCTCCGGCATATCACAGTCCTGCCTGCAATACTGCATCAATCAGTCTTTTATTCTCTTGTTTCCACATTGAACTTCCCGGACAGGTACTTTGTGAGCATATTGATAAGAAGCACCAGAACCAGAAGCACCACAGCGATTCCGAAGGCCTCTCCATACTGTGCCTTAGACATGCACAGATACAGCTGTATGGTAAGGGTGCCCCCTGATTCCAGGATTTTGGTAAGAAAGCCCATGCCGCTCTTTGGAAGAAGGAAACCGCTTCCCGCAGTGAACAAAAGCGCCGCCGACTCACCCACAATTCTGCCCACAGCCAGGATAATACCGGTTATAATACCCGGCATGGCGGAGGGCAGAAGAATGGTGCGTATCATATACCATCTGGCGGCCCCCATTCCCAACGCCCCGCTCCGATAGCTTTCCGGCACTGTTTTCAGCGCTTCCTGCGTGTTGCGGGTAATGAGAGGCAGCACCATAAGCGTCAATGTAAGGGCGCCCGTTATAATGGAATAGCCAAGGCCCAGAGTATTTCCGAAAAAAACCATGCCGAACAAGCCAAAAATTATTGAAGGGATGCCGGAAAGGATTTCCGTGGTAAACTCAATGGTACGCACCACTTTTCCCGGTTTGGCATATTCATTCAGATAAATGGCCGATCCCACGCCGATGGGTGTGGCAATAACCAGCGTAATAACAACAATATACAACGTATTTAACAGATTTCCCGCAATTCCGAAGGTTCCCTTCAGGCTGCTGGGAACTGTCGTCAAAAACTGCCAGCTGATGCTGGAAATCCCTTTTACAAAGGTATAACAGACAATTCCCGCCAGCAGGAGAATGGACAGGGAAGCCGCCGCATAAATTGCCGCAGTAATCACTATGTCAGAAACTCTGACCCTTTTTACCAGAATACTTTGATCCATAATTTATCTCCTCACATCCACAGAGTCCGCCGCCGATTATGCCTCTCCCTGAACTGCCGCGCCGGCCCTGTCTTTCTTTTCCCCTGCCGTCCCACAGCTTTTGCCCTCGCTTCTGCTTCTCGCCTCTTTTACCTTTTCGTGCGTATCCTTTGACTTCAGAAGCTTTGTCAGACACGTATTGATAAGCATGATAAAGGCAAATAAAACAAGCCCGATAGTAAACAGCACTTCCCTGTGAAGTCCTGAAGCATAGCCCATCTCACTGACAATTGCGGTGGTAAGAAAACGAACGGAATGAAAGGGCAGCGGAAAATTGACGGAGCTGCCGGAAACAAGCGTGATCGCCATGGCCTCGCCTATTGCGCGTCCCACACCCAGGACAACCGCCGTTATAATTCCCGATTTGGCCGCAGGAAGCATCACCCTGAAAATAGTCTGTATTTTGGAAGCGCCCAGGGCCAGGGAGGCGGATTTATATTGGGAAGGCACCGCCCGCAGGGCGGACTCGCTGATATTGATTACCGTAGGCAGTATCATAATGGCAAGCACAATGACAGCGGAGATCAGATTGGCGCCGCCTGTGAACTGATGTGTCTCTGAACCTTTGAAAACCGCAGTTTCCACCCGGTACATCAACGGGTTTAAAATCATGATTCCCAGCAGGCCGTAAATCACAGAGGGAATGCCAGCCAGCAGTTCAACCGCCGGTTTTACCACGGCAGCCAGCTTTTTCGGCGCTGCCTCCGCTAGAAAAACGGCGGTCAGCACGCCTATAGGCACTCCGATTGCTATAGAAAACGCCGTCCCAACGATTGAAGTCAGAATAATATAAAGGATACCAAAACTTGGTTCCTTCGCCGTGGGCTTCCAGACCGTCCCGAACAGGATATCCTTAAGCCCCACCTTAAACAGGGCCGGTGTCCCATTGATCAACATATATAAAGTAATGGAGAAAACAGCCAGAACGGCAAAAAAAGCGCAAACAGTAAATATGATTTGGGCAGCCTTTTCCACTGCATTTTTGGAATGCCTGCCCCTTACAATTGAAAAAGCCATTTTCATAATATATGTTCCTTTATCCCCGCAGAGGCCCTGTTTTTCACAGGGCCTCAAACTTGCACTATTCAGTTTCAAAAGCTTACTCTGCGACAATCAGGCCGACACTCTCAATCAGGGCCTTTCCTTCGTCAGAGGCCAAGTAATCAAACAGCGCCTGTACCGTCTCGTTCTGTTCGGAAATCTCACCCTTTGTAGCCATTACAAAAGGCCTGCTCAGCAGATAGCTGCCTCCCTTGATGTTTTCCACCGTAGGCTCCACTTCATCAATGGAAAGCGTTTTAACGGTATCATCAATTACATCCAGGGATACATAACCGATTGCCCCGGGTGTCGCCGCAACCTTTGCCATCACCGCGCCTGTGCTGTCCAGCTCGTTTGCATAAGCACACTGGTCTTCGATTTCCAGCAGCTCTTCAAAAGCGCCTCTGGTGCCTGATCCGGCTTCCCTGCCTACCACTACAATTGCCTGATCCGCACCGCCTACATCCTTCCAGTTCTTGATTTCACCGGTATAAATTCCGGAAAGCTGTTCCTTGGTAAGGCCTGAAGCTGTGTTTGCAGGATCGGTAACCACGGCGATTCCGTCGATGGCTACAATATTTTCAGCCACGCCGCCTGCCTTTTCTTCCTCCGTCAGATTTCTGGAGGCATTTCCAATATCAACGCTTCCTGCGGCAACGGCCTCCACACCTGCGCCGGATCCCGTAAACTCAGCAGTTACGGTAACACCGGGATACTTTGCCATAAAGCTTTCAGCCAGCGCATTGGAAAGCTTCTCCATGGAGGTGGAGCCTGCCATGGAAATACTGCCGCTCAGGTCGGCGCTTGCAGATGCCGCTTCCGATGCTGTTTCTGATGCCGCTTCGCCGGAGGCCGTTTCACTTCCGGCCGCCGTATCCGTGCCCGTGCCGGCCATCTCCGATGCCGCCTGGGAAGAAGCAGCTCCGTTATCCGCTGTTGTTGTTTCCGTAGTGCCGCAGCCAGCCAGCGCCGCCATGGCAAGTACCGCTGCCGCTACAATTGCTGTAATTTTCTTTTTCATAATATTTTTCTCCTTTACATCTGTTTCTTTCTCTCGTCTGCAATAGCAATGATAACTGTTTCACAAAAAAGAAAAAAGCAAAGTAAGGTTATGAGTTTGTAAGTTCTTTGTAAAGCACCGCTTGACTTTTGCTAGAATCATGCTAATATAAAAACAGTTAGTTCTAAAAGGAACTAACTGTTTTCGTTCACTCTGTTAACCGGGAAGCTTTCCCTTTTTATTTATAAAGAGAGAATCCATATGAATACCATTATTGATTATCTTCTCACCGGAAGAAGCCTGAAGAGGGCATATAACAAATTTCTCAGCAAGACCAGCAATGTCTACGGCCTGAGCGGGATGGAAACAAACGTCCTTCTTTTCCTGTACAATAATCCGGGCTACGACACAGCGTCTGATATTGTGGAGCTGCGTTCCTTCCCCAAATCAAATGTATCCAAGGCTGTGGAATCCCTGAGCGCCAGAGGCTATCTGGAAAGCATCGTGGATAAAGAGGATCGCAGAATCCTCCATCTGCGGATCCGCCCGGCAGCTCTTGATGCCGTAAAGGCGGCCAGACAGAGCCAGGAGGACTTCCTCCGTTTTATATACAAGGGGATCGACCCGGAGGAGCTGAAGGTCGTTGACCACGTTCTTTCCGTCATATCACATAACCTGAAGGAGACATAATAACATGATTGCAAAAATTATCGTATGTATCATCGCCGGCCTGGGAGCCGGTATCGGAACCGGATTTGCCGGCATGTCCGCGGCTGCGGTCATTTCCCCCATGCTCATCACCTTCCTGGGCTTTCCTGCCTATGAAGCGGTAGGCATCGCCCTGGCATCCGATGTCCTGGCATCGGCAATTTCCGCCTACACCTATGGAAAACACAAAAACCTGGATATTAAAAACGGTATCATCATGCTGATATCCGTACTGGTCTTCACCCTCGTGGGAAGCTTCATTGCATCCAGGGTCCCCAACCGTTCCATGGGCAGCTTTTCCGTCATTATGACCCTGCTTCTTGGTATTAAATTCCTGGTAAAGCCCGTTATGACCACCAAAGAAAACCAGGCCGACAAGGATCTGAAAACCAAAGTCATCCAGTCAATCCTGTGCGGAATGCTCATCGGCTTTATCTGCGGCTTTATCGGCGCAGGCGGCGGCATGATGATGCTTCTCATCCTCACCAGCGTACTTGGCTATGAGCTGAAAACCGCTGTGGGAACCAGCGTTTTTATCATGACCTTTACAGCCTTTACCGGCGCGCTGTCCCATTTTACCATCGGCGGCATGCCCGACATCCCTGCCCTGATTCTGTGTATTCTGTTCACACTCCTGGGCGCCCGCCTGGCCGCCCTGTTTGCCAACAAGGCCTCCGCCAAAACGCTGAACCGGGCCACCGGCGCAGTACTGACCGGCCTAGGAGCCATTATGGTAGTGATGAACTTCCTGTAATATCAAGGTCCTGTAATGTCAAAGTCCTGTGATATTAGAAGGCAAGGATACCCAGATGCTCCAGCAGAATCTTCGTTCCCATGAGAATTAAGATGATTCCGCCTGCCAGCTCTGCCTTGGCCTTGAATTTCGCGCCGAATACATTTCCTATTTTAATGCCCAGCACACTGAGGAAAAAGGTAATGGATCCGATAAAGGAAACCGCCGGTACGATATCCACGCTCAGAAATGCAAAGGTTATGCCTACAGCAAGCGCATCAATGCTGGTGGCAACTGCCAGGGGAACCATAGTTTTCACATCAAAGGAATCATTCTGCTCCTCCTGGGCGCACTTTTCACAGCCGCAGCCGGCGGAGCGGAAGGAATCCACCGCTTCCTTCACCATATTCAGCCCGATGAGACAAAGCAGGATGAACGCGATCCAGTGATCAATGCTCGTAATCAGAACCTTGAACTGTGTCCCCAGCACATAGCCGATCAGCGGCATGCCCGCCTGAAAGCCCCCGAAATACAATCCGGCGATAATGCCGTTTTTCCAGCTCATCTTTTTCATGGAAAGCCCTTTGCAGATCGACACTGCAAAGGCGTCCATGGACAATCCCACCGCAATTACAAACAATTCCCACAAATTCATCTGTCGTTCCTCCTGTAAAATAGGCAGCCCCCAATGGACTGTGCCCGTATGTCCGCCGGACGTAAAAAAAGACCTATCTGCCGCCCGGCAAATAAGTCTCATTATTTAAAGTAAAGCCAGATAAGCTTCTTATCAGTATGTTGACTTCACTACACCATTCAGTGCTAACTACTCCCTTATCGTGAAATTCATCATAGCATTTTGATAAAATGATGTCAATAAACTTTTTCAAAAAACTCCCTTATTTCCGCTTTCTCAGCCTGCACAGAGCCCTGAATCATCGGATTCTTCCCTCCGCCCCTGCCGTTCAGCTCCCGGTTCAGATCTTTTCCCAATGCCGCCGCATCCTTTTGCCGACTGCAGACCACATATTTATAGCCGTCCCCATCACTGCCGGAAAAGACAGCCGCAAGGCCCGTCCGTTCTGAAAGCATATCCGCAAGCTTCCTTATTTCCACTGCATTCAGCCCGTCCTCGAAAATTACTGTTTTTTCCTGGCCTTCAGGTATTTCCTTTACCATCATTTCAAACAGCCTTTGCTTCAGCCCATTATTCTGAAGCCTCAGCTCCTGCATCAGCTCCTGCTGCTTTTGAACCGCCGCCGCGGTTTCCTCCGGTTTTACGGAAAGCAGGGCCGATATGGCTTTTACATTTCTGTGCTTTTCCTCATAATCCTCCAGCGCCCTCCAACCGATCTCAAGCGTAAGCCGGATTCCTGTTTTGTAATGCTCCGAGGAGGTAACCTTAATCGGCCCGATTTCCCCGGTCCGTTTTACATGGGTCCCGCAGCAAGCGCATACGTCTGCTCCCGGCACCGTCACGATACGCACCGCCCCGTCAATTTCCTTTTTACTCCGGTATTCCAGCGTCTCCAGTTCCCGGGCGCAGGGGTATTCCGCCAGAATCCTTTCATTGGCCAGAACCACGGTATTGGCCTGCTTCTCCGCCTCCGCAATCTCCTCCTCCGTAAGCAGTCCGCTGAAATCCACAGTGACAAAATCCTTCCCCATGTGAAAGCCGATATTGTCATAGCCATGAAGCCTGTGCACAATCCCGGAGAAAATATGCTCCCCGGAATGCTGCTGCATGTGAAGGAAGCGGCGCTCCCAGTCTATCCTGCCGTGAACCAGGCTGCCTGGTTTCAGGGACTGTGAGCAGATATGAAGCACATAATCCTTCTTATCCCTCACATCCGTCACCCGGACATCATTCAGGAAACCCTGATCCGCAGGCTGTCCGCCGCCCTCCGGGAAAAAAGCGGATTCATCCAGAACCACCTCATAGCCATTCTTACCCTCTTCACAGCTTAAAACCCTGGCATCAAACTCCCTGATATAAGAATTCTCATCATATAATCTCTTGGTAAACATGTCTTACTTCCCTTTCTGCCCGCAGCTGGTTATTGCTTAAAATTCGCTGTTTTATATTTGCTGGCTTCCTATTTGCCAGCTTTATGTTTCCAGCCTATATTTCCAGCGCATTCCTAAAAAACCGCACGATCCCTTCACTCTTCTCAAAAATACTCTGCTGCCCCTCAAGCTGTGTAAAATACTTTCCGTTATCCACATCCACCGAAATCGGATCCAGCGGAAATCCCTCTTCCTTCTGCTGCACCGGCTTGTCCACCAGATAAAATCTGACTCCGCTGATATCCGGCCCGTAATGCTCATACCGCCTGTTTTCATCCAGAATCAGACAGATAGCATTTCTGTATTCCGCCATACACCTGCCTCCCAGCCTGTGGGCGATCCCCGCATAATAGGCCGTCATTTCCGCATCACTGAGACGCCGGCCGCCCACATTACGCACATGAACCCCCGGCTGCTCCTCCTCCGGCAGGCCTTCTATATACATGCCGCTGTCACAGGAGAACACAGGCATTTTAAAAATGCTGTAATAAAATTCCGCCTTCTGCCTTGCATTTTCCAGCGGAGTCCTGCCCGTTTCCTCCGGCTCTTCCTGTATGGCCGGCAGATCCCTGAGACTGAGCAGTTCCACATCCAGTTCCTTCAAAGCTTCCTTCATCATGGAAAACTTTCCCGGATTCCCGGTTCCGTAAATCAGCTTCAAAACGCTTCCCGCCTTTCCAAAAATACTTTTTCAGGTACTCTTCCATTCCTAAAGTTCTATATAAAAGCAGCCCGGCTGCATCTTCCAGCCGGACTGCCTTCTAAGCCAAAGTCAGATACACGCGGCGGCGGATTATGGATGCGACGCCTGTTCACAACCGTCTTACCCGCCGCCCGCTGTACTACTCCGGCCGGGGAAGGACTCTCTGTCCTTCCTATTTTACGCTTTCGCTCTGCTTTCTGTCTACCATTCTTTTTTCAAATCCTGCTCAGACAGCCCGTAATGCTCCAGGAATTCCCGGAGGTCGCTGTCCTCCCGGATATACATCACTTCCTCCACATGCCCCGTCTGTCTGTCCCGGAAGCACGCAACCCGTTCTCCCGTACAGATGCTGCACCGCAGCACCGGGATCTGGTTTATCCGGTCAAAGGACGGATACCCTGCGGCAGACTTCTTTTTCCGTGAAAACATATGCTTCATCCCCTATTCGGCAGCATAATTCAGCCTCACCGTAATCATGGCATTCTTATATCTGGAACTGGTATCAAAGGCTCCGTCATAGCTGTATTCCCCGGATCCGGAATTCTTGGCTGTAATCTGGAAAACTCCCAGGTTCGCGCTGAGCAGGGCGCCCGTCCTGCTGCCAGTGCCTGCCGCCATGATATCGATCCTCTGCTTTGCATTATCAGTTGCCTTCTCAATAAGCTCCAGCTTCACCTCGTCCAGCTTGGTACAATAATATTCCGGAGAATTGGAGACAAACTCCACACCCGATTCAATCAGCTTGGTAATATCCCTGGAGATATTCTCCACCTTATCAATATCCTCTGAAGTAACGGACAGGCTCTGATAGAGATCATAACCATCCGGATAATCCCTTATATAGTTCCCGTTTTCGTCATATTCCGTACGGTAACGCTGGGAAATATCCACGGAACTGAAAACCAGCTCCTCTTCCGAAACCCCGTTTTCCAGCAGATACTGCCTGACTACCTCCGCGTCCTTCTTAATAATGGCGTAGGCATCCTTGGGCGTGGCGCCGTAAGCGGAAAAGCTCCCTCTCCAGACCACCAGATCAGATTCGAAATCAATGCTCGCCGAACCGGTAGCCGTCAGTCCGCCGGCTCCGGAGGTCTTTTTATAGTCCACAATGCTCCCTGAAAAAATAACCACACACACGATGGCCGTAATTCCTGCAATCAGTGCAATAATCACCGATTTCCATTCACCGGCCCCGCCTTTGCGGTTCCCGCCGCGTTCATCCATTTCTTTTTTCCCATCCATAGACCAACCTCCCTCTTCCTGTTTTCCATTATTATCATTATCCATTATATTTTCAGTATAACAACAGCCCTGTAAAAAACAAGGAAGATTTTCTTAATTTAGCGATTCCTGCGCCATTGCCGGGAAGGTCGTTGATCTATACATGGATTACCGCGTATAAATAGGAATCCTGGATACATCCGTTTTTGAAAATACTTTTCCGTTTGATACCCTCCAGTTCAAAACCGGCCTTTTCCAGAACACCCCTGGAAGCCAGATTGGTGGAAAATGGCTCCGCATAAATCCTCACAAGCTTATAACGGCGAAACGCCTCTTCACACATCAGCTGCACCGCCTTTGTCATGATGCCTTTTCTCCAGAAGGGCTCTCCCAGCCAGTAGCCCAGCTCCGCCGACTTGCAGTATACATCGTCGTTAAGCATAACGGTAATGCTTCCCACCGCTTCCCCGTTTACAATGATCGCCCTGGCAAGCTGGGTAATCCCTTCCTTTTCCATGCAATCCTGAACGAACCATTCCGCATCGTCCTCCGTATAAGGGTAGGGGAAGGAATCCCTCAGCCTTCCTGCGATTTTTTCATTATCAGCGTATTTTGCAACCGACGGTATATGTTCTTTTTTCCATGTTTCCAGTGTAAATTCCATTTTCTGCTCCTGTCTGTACGTCCCGGCAGCTGTGCCGGACGAACCTTTCCTTCTTTTTTTGTGTCAAACCTGATATTTATAAAAATACTCCTCTTTATCTTGCCGCCGCGTCCCCGGTAATGCAAAAGGACAACGGCCTGCACATGACGGCCGTTCCGGTGCACCCCGGCATCAGTTTTCCCTTACGGTTTGTGAGTAAAAGCATCTTCATAATACCTTCTTTCTTTTACTTCGGCCTGCAGGCAGAAAGTTGCGGGCCTCTTCACGGACATAAAAAATCCGCACGGATTATCAGAATATTCAAATCTGGAATCCATGCGGTTTCATCCTATCTATTCAGACCACACAGATACAAGCCTCTGCGTACTTGCATCTGTTATAACAGCTACAAGTACCGGAAGTTCATGGACATGACTGTGCACATCATGGAATCTGCAGTTGTGGTCATTTTGTTTCTCATAGTCAACCTCTTCACATAATGGAACTATTTTCCCAATTAGTATCAGTGTAACAAAGTCGGCGCAAAAAATCAACCGGACAAAAGACTTTTTTTAATAAATTTTTAAAGAAATTTTTGTGACAGCTTAGTTTTTACCGTTTATAATTAAAATAATTTTTAAACCTGTTCTTTCGGAGCCTGCCGCCGCATATAATTGCAAGAGGGGATTTTTATGTATTTATATATTTTATTGCTGCTTTTCCTGTTACTGTTCCAGGCAAGCTCTTCCGGGCCGGAAAATTTCCAGGAAGAGCATTTCACTAAAAATTTTGAACTGCCGCTGCGCGGTTTTTTCACATTGGTGATCGTATTTCACCATCTATCCCAGTATCTGGACAACCCCGGACCGTTCCGGGTATTCCAGGAAGTGGGGATTCTTTGCGTTGCCGCCTTTTTCTTCTATTCCGGCTACGGACTGAGGAAAAGCGTTCTCACCAATCATGGATATTTCCATCATTTTTTTCTCAGGAGATATATCAAGATATTTGTTCCCTTTTTTCTCTGCAATGCCATATATCTCTTCGTTTACTACCTGACCGGAAATCGTTATGGAATAAAGCTGTCACTGGAATATTTAAGCGGCATCCGGCTGATTAATCCCCAGTCCTGGTATATTATCGTAATCGCCCTGTTTTATTTTGTGTTCTTTCTCACCTTCCGCTATATTCGGAAAACCGCCGTCAGTTTTCTGCTGCTTGGGGTCTTCCAGATTGCCTTCCCTACCTACTGCATGGTGAAAGGGCCCGGCGTCTACTGGTTCCAGGGCGAATGGTGGTTTAATTCCAGCAGCCTGTTTTTTATCGGCGTCCTGATAGCCCAGTTTGAAAAACAGATCCTGGACTTCGCCCGCAAATGGTATTATCCCCTGCTGCTGGCGGCGGCCCTTACCTTCCTTTACTTTTTCCCCAAGTCCGTCCGGGTCCTTGATAAGATCGAACCACTGCTGCTGAACGAACATATTTTTGTAAAGGAAATGCTGGAAAGCTGGATCTGCTTCATCTGGCAGACGCTGGCCGTCATCAGCTTCGTTGCTTTTGTTTTCCTGCTGACACTGAAAATCAGGTTTAATAATATATTTCTCCGCTTTCTGGGGACCCATTCCTTTGAGCTGTATCTGATTCATGGACTGTTCCTTGAAATATTCCGGAGTGATAGGTTTTATATAAAGAGTGACTTCATTTATACAGTAGTCGTGTTGATCTTTTCCCTGGGTTTGACTGCGCTGATGTATTATCCGTTTAAAATTATATCTGGGAAGCTGCAGGAGTATAGCCTGCAATTATAGGATGTATTAATTTTTATAGAGAAAACGATGAGCAGTTATACTGAACCTGCTCATCGTTTTATTATAAGATATCTTTGCTTACAGACACGCCGTCATTATTGAATGTGCTTCCAGCACAATCTTACAGCCCTTGCTGTCTGCCCAAAGTTCAAACGTCCTGTCACTGTCCGTCGCATTTAAAATTACGGCGCCTTTACTTCCGTCCGGATTGACAAAGCCCGTGCACTCAAGCCCTTTATGGCAGGATGAGACAAGCAGGCGCTTTGCACCCGGCCGGATAAAACGGCTGAAGTGTCCGATGTAGTAGTAGGAAAGCTTCACATCTATTTCACCCGTGCTTATGTCGCACATAACGGGGGCATCACAGAAATTCTGTACATGGTTCGGCCCGCCTTTTTCATCCAGAATCAGATTCCAGTCCAGGAAACCATTCATCCCGGCCTTCAGATCTCCTATGATATCATGGGCGTACATTTCTGCATGCGCTACCTGATTAACCGTGGAAAACCTGGAATATTCCACGCAGCCTTCCGTAAAAATGATTTCCTTATCCGGATAAAGCTTACTTACATGAGCCAGCGCTTCAAAATGATCCCCGGAATACCAATGGAATGCAATGCCGTCTATGGCTTCTGTTGCACCTTCCACAGCAAAGGTTTCTTTTACCCGTTCTATAATCATATCTTTGTTATGATCCCAGATAAAAATTTTTACATCAGCCAGTCCGGCGCTGTCCAGCTCCCGGCGCAGATTTCTGACTGCAAAAACTGCCTCCTGTGTCCCTGAAAAAATGCAGGAATCCCATGTCTGTACCGCTGCCGGCTCATTCTGTACAGTGACACGTCCGATCTCAATCCCTTCTTCACGGTATGCCAGAAGATAGCGTACAATAAGCTTTGCCCATGCATCATAGTATTCCTCCCGAAGGAGGCCTCCATGATTCATTTCCCCGTTGGTTTTCATAAAAGCCGGGGGGCTCCAGGGAGAAGCAAGGAATTGGATATCCGACTGCCTGCTTAGTGCAGCTTTGATAAAGGGAATCTGGTATTGAAAATCTTCTTCAATGGAGAAGGTTTTCAGTTCCCCATCCCCTTCCTGGACATATGCACGGTTTCCCAGCGAAAAATCACAGCTTTGGATATGCAGGCGCCCCATTGTATACCGGTTTCCCTTCTCCCCGAAATACAGATCCAAAAGCTCCTCCTGCTTCTGCGGGCTCATCTGTGCGTATACCCATGCGGAGGCTTCTGTGAGAGCGCCTCCGAAGCCTTTGATTTCCTGTTCCTCAATATCCGTATATACCTTGACAAGATTCATTTCCGCCTTCGGATGATGCTCCAGTGACGTCTCCCTTTCTTCAAAGCGAACCTTTTCGTTTGTTACATAATATTTCATAAATTCCAGTTCCTTTACCTGTAGTTATTCTTTTTAGCTGATTTAAATTCTTTTAACAGTAAAGGGATTCTTACTTATATCCCAGCTTTTCTCTGTTAATATCCATTTTTTCATTGTAAATTTTAACGATTTCATTCCAGTTGTTCTGCTCCCTGAACGCTTTGTATTCCTCCAGTACAGCATCAAACTGTGCATCATCCTGGGAACGGATCAGGCTGACAAGCGTCGTGGCCCATTTTGTGTTAATCGCGCTTAAGCTTCTTGCCTCCGCAGTCCCTTCCTCCGGATTAATATTTTCTATAACAAACTGCGTTTTCAGTTTTCCTTCGCCCCACTCGTTAAGCTGTTCCATGGCAGGCGTAACATCAGCTCCATATGCCTTATATCTGTCATGGCCAAACAGGCAGAATTCACCGAGACGATATACCTTTTTAAATTTATCATTTTCCGTGTTGCGCATTTCTTCAACCTCGGGAAGAAGCACAATTTTTCCATCGCTGTTAAATTCGTAGGTTTCCCCTTCAACGCCATAGGTGGTCAGAATGCCCGCTTCATCTGTCAGCAGATATGTGAAAAGTTCAATTGCCTTAATGGGATCGGAACAGTTTTTGCTGATATAGGTAACCGGCCATCCGGAAAGACCTGCCTGAGCCAGTGTAGGGGCATTTCCCTTGATGCTCCGGGGGCCGTCAATCGCAATATATGCAGCTTCCGGATTTGTTCCGTACCAGGTCTGCAAAGGTCCGCTTCTCTGAGGGGTTCCGCCGATGAAGATACAGCCATACTTTCCTATTTTAACTTTTTCCTCATGCGCTGTTCCATCATCCGAAAAATTATCATCACTGATACAGCCGTTTCTATAGGCCTGATTCAGCGTTTTAATCCAGGTAAGATAATCATCATCCATCTGTCTGTCATAGAAACTGCCGTCCTCATTTTCAATCGGCACACCAAGGAAGTTCTGCAGATCTCTTCCCAGGGAACCTTCATCCGTGGTCATGGCATTGGAACCAAACGGAATAACGTCCGGGAACTGCTCCTTAATCCGGGAAAGAACGTCAAGGAATTCCTCAGGCGTACCCATGGAGGGCTTTCCCAACGCCTCATAAATATCCTTACGGATAACAAAAGCCGTGGAAGCGTTCAGGCTGCCGTCGTCATAGTCCTCCTGACTGTTTGAATAGCCCGGATAGCCGTAGGTTTTTCCATCTGAAAGCTTAAACCAGTTCAGGGTATCTTCTTTTGCCACCTTATAAAAATAAGGATCATATTTGTCAGCCAGTTCATTAAGTGAATAAGCCCACTGGTTTGCGCTTGTTGCTATGCTGGAAGAAGAACTGAATATGGTAATGATGTCCGGCAGCTCCTCCCCCGCAAAATAAGTGTTCAGTTTCGTGTCGTCCCCTGTAAGAAATTCAATATCAAGGTTCAAGTCCTCTTTGACCTTCTTTGTTACGGTATCATTTCCCCAGTCCGTGTTCCACCAGTCTGCGTTCACATACCAGGTAAGCTTATTATCCTCCGTCTTATCCAGCTGATAGGCAGGCACTTCTGCATTTACCTCATATCTGCCGTCCAGCTCCGGCAACACGCCGCTCTGCGCCTTCTTTTGTGAACATCCGGCCAGGGTCGTCAGGACCATGGCAAATGTCAATGTTAAAGCTGCCAGTTTTTTACTTCTCATTTCTTTTCCTCTCCTTTTATCCTTGGTAGTGTCAAGTTTCACTACCGTTTTTTATTGTTAAACCTTGATTTTATGGGAG